>Ga0078972_1001395_pt1 | contig 90686 bp, 80 predicted proteins | sample YelNatPaOPGAMG01_FD_67568 | JGI IMG/M metagenome (GOLD analysis project Ga0078972, IMG submission 67568) | Hot spring thermophilic microbial communities from Obsidian Pool, Yellowstone National Park, USA - OP-RAMG-01 (SPADES assembly) (version 2) | ecosystem: Environmental > Aquatic > Thermal... | reverse complement strand
TTTTCCGTCAGGCTGTGATGGGAACAAAGGTGCAGCACCAAATGAAAACCCTTAGGTACAAGGTTTTTGCTATAGGTGGTTATATGATAAAAAACGGAAATAGCCGTATCCTAAAACTCTCCATGCAAATGAAAAGGAGAGATTGGTTCAAAGGCCTTTGGAGCTCAACTGAACTAATGAGTTGGCCTTTCCTTGTGCCTTCGTAATTCTAATGACGGATCTGGGATTAATGCGCAATAAATCTGAATTTTGATTGCATTTTCTCGCATAAAAAAACGGCTGAGGTATTTCATAATTCCTCAGCCGGTAAGAGATATGAGCACTTTTTTAACTAATGTCAGCTATCGCTTGCTTATTTTTTGATTTTCTTGAGCAGGACTTCGGTTTGGGCCTCATATCCTGGTTTATTAAGCAGAGCAAACATATTGGTTTTGTAGGCTTCAACACCGGGTTGGTCGAAAGGATTGACGCCCAACAGGTATCCGCTTATGCCACAGGCTTTTTCAAAGAAATAGAACAGTTGTCCCAAATAATATTCATTTAACCGGGGTATTTCGACCACGATATTGGGTACACCACCATCGACATGGGCGAGGAGAGTACCCAGTTCGGCCATTTTATTTACCTCATCAATACGTTTGTAAGCCAGGAAATTAAGTCCGTCGAGATTTTCCTTATCGAAAGGGATAGCCAACTGATTATCGGGTTGGGAAATTGAAAGGACTGTTTCGAAGATAATGCGTTCGCCTTCCTGGATGTATTGACCCATCGAGTGCAGGTCGGTGGTAAAGGTTACGCTGGCTGGGAAAATACCCTTGTTGTCCTTGCCCTCGCTTTCTCCATAAAGCTGTTTCCACCATTCCGAGACATATACCAGCTTATTGTGGTAGTTGGCCAGGATTTCAATTTTTTTACCCTGACGATAAAGGCTATAGCGGGTAGCAGCATAGATGGCAGCAATATTATGCTCGAAGCTTTTATCGGGGCCTGTTAAATCTTCCATGTGCCGAGCACCCTCAACAAGCTGTTCAATATCAAAACCTGCAATAGCAATAGGTAGCAGGCCTACCGGTGTTAAAACCGAATAGCGTCCTCCTACATCGTCGGGGATAACAAATGTTTTGTAACCCTCCTGTGTAGCCAGCTTACGCAATGCTCCCTTCTGGGCATCGGTAATCGCTACAATCAGATCCTTGGCAGCCGCTTTACCCACTTTGTTTTCCAGATGTTCTTTCAGAATCCGGAAAGCTATAGCAGGCTCGGTGGTAGTACCCGATTTCGAAATACATACAATACCGTATTTCTTGTTATTCAACACATTAATCAGTTCGGCCAGATAATCCTCGGCAATATTATGGCCTGCAAAAAGCACCAGCGGATATTCGCTGTTGCGTTGCATCATGTAGAAGGAATCGGACAGTGCCTCGATAACGGCTTTTGCCCCCAGATAAGAACCTCCAATCCCAATAACCACTACAACCTCACATTTTTTCTTAAAGTTTTCGGCCACCTTTTTTATTTCCTTCAGTTGAGCCGATGTAATGGAAGAGGGCAAATTTACCCAGCCCAGAAAATCGCTCCCTTTCCCTGTCTTTTCGTGCAGAGCCCTGTTGAATTTTTCAGCATCCGATGCAAGCGCATAGATGGTATCCTTACGGACAAAATCAAATACATTGTCAATTTTCAGATGAATGGTTTCCATGGTTCAAATGTTGTTATGTTATGTTATTTTAATTTTTTAGCCAGTTCTTTCACTTCTTCGGCGGCGTTGGCATTCTCGTACAGTATGCGATACACGGTGTCGGCAATAGGGATTCGCACGTTATATTGCTGGTTAATTTCGTGAATACACTTGGCAGCATAGTATCCTTCGGCCACCATATTGAGTTCCATCATGGCCGAACGAACCGAGTATCCTTTACCAATCATATTTCCGAAAGTCCGGTTACGACTGAACTGGGAATAGGCTGTTACCAGCAGGTCGCCCAGGTAAACCGAATGGAACAGGTGTCGTTCGCGCTCGAACAACCGGGCCAAAAATCGTTCCATTTCCCGAATGGCATTGGAAATATATACAGCCTGAAAGTTGTCGCCATAGCCCAGTCCGTGATTTATTCCGGCTCCCAGCGCATAAATGTTTTTCAATACTGCTCCAAATTCGATACCATATATATCGGACGAAAGGATAGTTTTTATAAAAGGAGCATTTAATAATGCTGCCACGCGTTGGCCCTGATCCTCTTCTTCGGTGGCTACGGTAAGGTACGACAAACGCCCCAGCGCTATTTCCTCGGCATGGCAAGGACCTGAAACCACTCCCACCTGGCTATACAACAAGCTGAACTGCTCCTGAAAGTACTCTGTTACGGTTACATTATCATCGGGGACAATTCCTTTCACAGCACTGACAAAAAAACGCCCCGTAAAGTCGATATCCCGGTTGGCCAACAGACTTTTAATATAGGCCGACGGTACAACAAAAATAATCAAGGGAGCACTTTCCATCGCCTGTTTGATATCGTTGTAAAATTCAATTTTCCGGGTATCGAATTCGATGGAACTGATATAATGAGGATTATGTTTATGTTTTTTCAGGTAATCTATGATTTCTTTTTCGTAGATATACCAATGCAGTCGTTTGACATTCCCCGACACAATTTTAGCCAGTGCGGTAGCCCAACTGCCTCCCCCAATGATTGCGACTTCTTCGTACGACATGATTTTAAATTACAAGATTTACGATTTTACCGGGTACTACTATAACTTTTTTGGGCGACTGGCCATTGAGCCATTTTTGGGTATCGGCATGACTGAGCACTACCTTTTCTACTTCATCGGCAGGCATATCTTTTGGCAGTTCAACTTCAAAGCGTCGTTTACCGTTAAAAGTTACAGCATAGGTTACGGTATCCTCAACCAGATAGGCAGGATTGGCCTCAGGAAAGGGCTCATAGGCAAGCGTATGGTCGTGTCCCAGCGTTTGCCATATTTCCTCGGCCAAATGAGGGGCAAAGGGAGCAAGAATTTTAGCAAATGTCTCACCCGTCGAACGAGTTACCCGCTGCTTTTTCAGACATAGGTTGGTAAAGATCATCATTTGCGAGATGGCGGTATTGAAACGCAGATTTTCGATATCGTTGCTTACCTTGTCGATGGTTTTATGGAGCAACCGAAGCACTTCTTTATCTTCCTCCCCATCGAAGTAGTTATTGGTATCGGCAAAGAAACGGTAAACTTTCGACAAAAATCCGAATACCCCTTTAACGCCGCTTTCGGACCATGGTTTGGTAGCATCTAAAGGTCCCAGGAACATTTCGTACAGACGTAACGAATCGGCGCCGTATTGTTGAACCACATCGTCGGGGTTAACCACATTTTTGAGCGACTTTGACATTTTGGCGATAATTTGCCGAAGCTCTTCGCCGGTATCCTTGTGAAAGAATTTACCATTACGTTCTTCGACCATGTCGGAGGGGACTTTAGCGCCGGTAGCGGTTTCGTAGGCATAGGCCAGAATCATTCCCTGGTTAAAGAGTTTTTGGAAGGGTTCGTCGGTGGAGACAATACCCAGGTCGTACAGCACCTTGTGCCAGAAACGGCTATAGAGGAGGTGAAGCACGGCATGTTCGGCGCCTCCGATGTACAGGTCGACGGGCATCCAGTATTGTTCGAGTTTTTTATCGAAGGGGGCTGTATCGTTGTGTGGATCGATATAGCGCAGGTAATACCAGCACGATCCGGCCCATTGGGGCATAGTATTGGTCTCGCGCCGGCCTCTCCGGCCATTGGCATCGGTCACATAAAGCCAGTCGGTAGCATTGGCCAGCGGCGATTCACCCTCGCTGCCCGGTTGATATTTTTCCAGCACCGGCAGTTCAAGGGGTAATTCATCGTCGTTGAGCACGGTAATTTCGCCATCCTCCCAATGAATCACGGGGAAAGGTTCACCCCAATAACGCTGGCGACTAAATAGCCAGTCGCGGAGCTTGTAGTTGATTTTTTCCTTACCCAATCCTCTGCTTTCGAGCCAGCGGATTACGGTGTTGATACCCTGTTCTTTATTCATCCCGTTAATGTTAAGACCCTTAGCTTCATTGGCCGAACGGATGTAAACACCGTCTTCGGTCCAGCAAGCTTTTCCCTCCAATACCTGTTGACGCAGTTCGGGATCGGCCGATGCCGGGTCGAGAATACAAATAACGGGAAGTTGATATTGAAGGGCAAATTCAAAGTCGCGCGTATCGTGAGCAGGTACAGCCATTATAGCTCCCGTACCATAGCTCATGAGTACATAATCGGCAATCCAAATAGGAATACGCTGATCGTTGACCGGGTTAATGGCATAGCTACCCGTAAAAACCCCAGTTTTTTCCTTGCTCAGTCCCGTACGGTCGAGTTCCGACTTGGTAGCTGCCTTTTGAACATAGGCTTCGACTGCTTGTTTTTGATCGGGGGTAGTGATTTCTTTTACCAACGGATGTTCGGGAGCCAAAACCATGTAGGTTGCCCCAAAAAGGGTATCGGGACGGGTAGTAAACACGCGGATGTTGCAGGCTTTACCGTCGACCGCAAAGTCGACCTCAGCACCCCGACTTTTACCAATCCAGTTGCGCTGCATTTCTTTAATACCTTCTGGCCAGTCGAGTCCTTCGAGGCCTGCCAGCAAACGTTCGGCATAAAGAGGAATACGAAGCATCCACTGATTGAGCAGCTTGCGGGTTACAGGGTTACCACATTTTTCATGCGTGCCATCGGTAAGCACTTCTTCATTGGCACACACTATACGGCATTCAGGGCAGTACCATACCTGAGCTTCACCATAATAGGCCAGACGATGATCATCGACATATTTACGGACAGCTGCTTTTCCCTGCTTCTGTACTTCCTCAGGAATAGGCAGCTCACTAATAGGACGTCCCTTTTGCTGATCCTTATCGAACCAGGTATTGTATAAACGTATAAAAATCCACTGGGTCCATTTATAATACCGGGGATCGGTGGTATTAATTTCCCGGTCCCAGTCGTAACTAAGCCCCAGCATTTTTATCTGTCGACGGAAATTGTCGCAATTTTTATTGGTAATGATGGCCGGATGGGTACCGGTTTGTATGGCATACTGTTCGGCCGGTAGTCCAAAAGCATCCCAACCCATCGGATGCAGTACATTAAAACCTTTCATGCGTTTGTACCGAGCTACAATATCTGTAGCCGTATATCCTTCGGGATGTCCTACATGCAAACCGGCCCCCGAGGGATAGGGAAACATATCCAGCACATAATACTTGGGCAGTGATGGGTTGTATTCCGTTTTAAAAGTTTTGTTCTTTTCCCAATAAGCCTGCCACTTAGCCTCTATCTCCCTGAAATTATATTCCATTGCTCTGTTTTTTTGAGAAAGCAAAAGTATAAAACTTTGAAATAAAGTATCGTAAAGTACAAAGAAAATCGGCAAAAAAGCTCTCTGCAATGTGATTAAGCACAATAAACCCAGGTGGTCGTATTCAGGCCGATCGATGTAGAGTTGATAATGAGAAAAGAAGCGAATACTATCAGGGGCAGGTAAAAAATTTCGGCGGCGCAACCACCGCCGCCGAAAGAATATGATTAATCAGCAGTTATTTTCCGACAACCGTAGCAACAAATCCTCCATTGGGTTTAATGTTTAGCGTAACAACGGGTTTGTTGGTTTCGAACTGATTGAATGAACGGGAAGTTTCGCCGTCGGTAATTACGGTGGCCGCTTTTGCTCTTGAATCAATTGTTTTTAAATCAATGGTTACCTGTTGTTCCTTATCCTGTGCATTGATTCCGGCTATATACCACACGCCGTTACCCTTACGTGCCAGGACAATGTATTTTCCCGGATAACCATCGATAAATTTAATATCCTCCCAGACTTCGGGAACAGAGGACATAAACTGCTGGACAAAGGCTGGCTGGGCAGCCATTCCTTGCGGTATTTCGGCAAAATGCTGAATACCCGATTGAAACAATATCGATAAAGCCAATTCAAAAGCATTGGATGTAATACGTCGAATATTGGGTACTTCCGAAAAAGCGACGGGGGTAAAGTCCATGGGACCTATTGCATTGCGTGTAAAAGGCAGTACTGTACAATGTACAGGCTGTTGATCGGCATTGCGTTGGTCAAATGTAACGTATTCAAAGCCCTTAACAGCCTCCATAGTCATCAGGTTGGGGTAGGTACGGTTCCATCCCCGTGGAATGGTAGCTCCGTGAAAATTGACCAGTAATTTGTATTCAAGCGCATCTTTCAGAATATCTTGGTAATACGTCATCATCGACTGACCATCGCCGCCAAAAAAATCGATTTTAACACCGGCAACGCCCATTTGGCTAATTCTCTCAAATTCGTTGCGACGTGTTTTGCGGTCGAACATACGGTCGCGGGGTGTCAAAGGAGTGGTATTCCATCCCCCGGCCGAATTATACCACAGCAAGATACCAACATTTTTTTGCCGAGCATAGTCGACAAGTTCCTGAATTTTATCATAGCCAATCTGTTTATCCCAAAAAGCATCGACAAGGCAGTAACGCCAGTGCATCCGAGCTGCGTAATCGACAAAAGCTTTCTGGACTGGGAAGACAGTAGAATCGTCTTTGAGCAAAACCCAAGACCACGAGGCCTGGCCGGGTTTAACAAACGAGAGGTCATTGGTAACAGCCGGGTCGGCCAGATCGGTTACCAGAGTTGATTCAACGATAGTACCCGGCGATGAACCCACAATTATCAACCGCCAGGGCGAATACAGAGGCAACCGACCGGTAGGATACACCGCGGCCCCCTTGCTGGTAGTTTCAAGAGGTTGAGGAAAAGTAACAAAATATTCTCCCTCGGGCGATTGGGCCGATAGCCTTGATCCGCAGTAGTTTTCCCTGACATTGGTTTCGGTAATGAGTACCCAATGCCGGCCGGTATAAAACAGGGCTGGGAACGACCAACCCGCCTGCTGGGGGGCCGGTGTGCCTACAGGTATGTCGAGGTAGTAATTTTCTTCGTACGAGGGTTGGGTCGCATTCCACCCCGTTCCGGCATCGGCATGGGGGTGTAACCATGCCCTTGTCCCGGCAGGAAAATGAAACGAACTCTGCTCCCTTTCAATCCTTACCGTATCAACCGACTCTACAGGCAAACCGTATCGGTAGGCTACCCCATCGTCCGATACCCTGAAAATGACCTGTAGTACCTGATTTTGCGGGTTACGAACTTCGAACGTAAGCTCATTGCCCCGATAGCTGCAATTTTTTCTTTTACCCGTAAGTAAGGTATAATTTTCTTGTACCCCTATAATTTTACCTACTTTTACCAGAGCAAGTGAGCGCGATAAATCGCCATGGCTCGATACAAGACCCAGTTGTGAGGGCTGAAGTACCTGCTGATTATGGGCTGTCACTGCATAAGTGAGGGTGCCCTTTTCGGAAAGTTCGACCGTAACACGAAGGTTGCCGTCGGGACTTTTAACCTCAACCGTCCCGGCTTGAAGAATGGCACTCATCAATAAAAGTATTGCTACTAAGCCAAAGTTAACCTGAATTTTCATTTTTATAGTATTTTAAGTTAGTGAATTCATAGAACCGCTCATTTATAAAACATTCGACCCCTACAGGGTCTGTAGTTTAAGTTTTGGCTCAATTGTTCATACCTCTCTAATTTGAACCTGTTTGCCCTTTTTTTAATTCTACTCCTTCGATTTCTACCAACAGTGCTACGGTGGCTACTGATTATTTAAAATTTTAGGTCTTCATGACATGCCATGCCCCTTCGACACAATCATTTCATGAGCCTGATGTAATACACTCCACCGGCTAAGGAACCGGGATGAGGGACAAATTTTACTGTGTAGGTAGTGCTATCCGATTCCCGGATCGATTTCGGAATTTCGAGTTCTGTGACAAAAAAGCTATCGCCTTTATCGCCCATCAGGCTGATGGTTGCTAGTTTGACCTCATTAAGCCACACGTCGAAGGTACGATTGCTGTCGAGACCATAGAAAGTAAGGGCAAGGTACCGTGCCTGTTTGTGATTATCCGACAGGTCGTACGAAAACCATCCATAGGCATGTCGCCAGAAGCGATTTTGATTTATTCCCCATTCGGTATTTTCGCCTTTAAAATTGTGTCCCACCTCCGATTGTTGTTCACCTGGGGCCACTTCATCGATAGTGCGCTGCCGGATAGCGAGTTGTTCTTTTTCTTTTTCCTGTGCTTCGCGTCTGCGTTGCATTACCTGTGTTTCGTTCAACAGGGGAAAATAAATGGTATAGCGCGTAGCCTGCAGATCAAAAAAGGGCTGGATCAGAATTTGGGTATCTTCGTTGTCCTTGGTACGTAACGGCAATGAAAAAGTGAGTTTCTGGGCATTGACCATTTTAATTTTCGATAACCAATCTTTTTGGTCGGCAAGGATGTAGGGTTGATCATCAACAGAATAAAGCGGACCATAAGCTACGTGAGCCATACGAGATTCATCGGCCCACAAGCCAGTTTGATTGGCAGTATCGCAGGCAGCAGCCAATACAACAGGACCATACAACAACGATACCCACGATGAACTGTCCGGTAAATATTCGTACGATAACTTCATGGGAAGATCTACCTGTATCCGATCGTTACCTTTCCAGACACGACGGATATCGGCATAACCACCGGATACGGGAATGCGTTGAGGTTTTTCCCGGTTTATTCTTACAAGCAGGTAGTTATCGTTAATCCACGAAGGTTTTCGGATGCGAACGGTCATGTATATCGGCGCCTGGGTATGAATTTGAAGGCTTGTCGAAGGCTCGTAAGGGAAATTGGTTTGTTGTTGCACCTCAACCTGTTTTTCCTTCCACGATAATTGTGAAGGAATAAAAAGGTTGACCCACAGCGTGTCGGGGGTATAGCAATAAATCATTTCGCCATATTTTGCATGATTTTCCATGCCTGTACCCACACAACACCAGAACGAATGGTTTACAGTAGAGTAAACACGGTAATGGCAGGGATGTATGGGAGTAAAGTATACAAAGCCACCGCTGTCGCGATGGATAGAAGACAGGATATGATTATACAGCGTACGTTCGTAATAGTCGAGGTATTTTGTCTGCCGGGATGAGAGGAAAAGCAACCGGGTAAGTTTAAGCATGTTGTAGCTGTTACAGGTCTCGGGGCCTTGATTCGACTCGATCATCGAGCTAAAATCGTTCGAGGGATTAAAATGTTCACGAACGCCGTGCCCACCGATAGAAATGGTATATCTGCCGACGACCAGATCCCAGAAAAATCGGGCAGCCTTATCCCATTCAGGATTGTGCGTAGCGTCGGCCACACATTTAAAACCGATAACCTTGGGAATCTGCGTATTGGCATGGAGTCCAGGCAAAATATCTTTGCCCTCGATGAGGGGTTGCAGGATAGCTCGATGGGAGAAACGTTGTGCCAGGACATAATAACGACTGTTTCCGGTAAGCTGCCCGACCTGTACAAAGACTTCGTTGAGTCCCCCATGCTCGGTAGCCAGGATTTGTTGCACCTGATCGTCGGATAAATTTTGGGTGAGTGTATCGAACCAGTCGGTAAGTTTTACCAGCATATCCAGCGCTTTGGTCTGGTGGGCATACAGGTATGCATCGCGCAGACCAGCAAAAGTTTTGTGCAGGTTGTACAACGGTACCCATCGATTACCGAGCGAAAAGCTGCCTGCATCAATTTTGCCGTTGCGTATATCATTCCACAGGCTTTTGCCATCGGGAACGCCCCCGACGTATCCGTCGCCGTTTTTTCGCTGACAGCTGTCGAGCCAGGCAAGCATGTACTGTATTCTGTGAAGCAACTCAGGCTGGCGAGTAGCTGCATACATCATCGAAAGTGCCGACAGATAATGACCCGCCGTATGGCCATCGAGTCCCATACTTTCCCAGTTAGGATAATTGGGTTTCAGCGGAGCAATACCTGCCTCTTTAAGAAAAGGGGCCAGCAACCTGTCGGGATCGAGGGCAAGCATATATTTTAAATCAGCTTGCTGCGCCTGGTAAAAGGCACTGCCCGGTGTTATCACCACCTGTTCCGGTTCGAAACTTTGCAACGGACTTGCTGCCTCCAACACTGTGGCACTAAAAAATATTACTACTAACAAGGAAATTTGTTTGCTCATGATGTTTTGTTTTTGCAAAATCATGATCTCATAACCATGATTTTAGCAAAATAAAATTTTTTTTGAGCAACAGAGGTGGACAAAAAAGGAATTTTACACGACAAATGGCAAAAATAAAAAAGCCCGGCAACGATACCGGGCCGATAGATTTTGCTGAAATTATTCCTATAAAGCAATCAGATGCTTGCGATATTCCTTGGGAAGATCATTGATATCAATAATTTGCAGGCTCCTTTCAGAAAAATTCTTAGGTTCAAGACTTACACTAACGATATCTGTACTCAAACGATACATAGCGCCCGTTGCTGGGTCAACAATCAGTAAACCAATTAAACCTCCAAAAATAAGATTTCCCAGATACCAACCATTAATAGTACAACGAACTGTCACAATTTTATCTTCATAACCTTCTTGCGAAATTTTAATGGTGTAACGCTGGGGAACAAAGAAACCTGCACCCGAATTCAACTTGACAGTAGCGGGAGCCGAACCTTTGAAAACAGTGAGTCCATTCCTATCGGTAATTTCTACCTGAGCTCCATTAGGGTTAGTATTGACGGTTAAAGGCCCAACTGCTTCGACTTACTATCGATGCGCAACCAACAACCGATACAGCAATTAAAACAACAAATAAAGATTTTACTATTGTTTTCATAAAATCAAAGTTTAAGTTAGTAATATTAGATTCAGTTGAAGATTAATGTAAAAATATTAATTCATATACTTTCTGCAAAATTTTTTTTTTAATTAGAGGACTAATCATGTTTGGGGATAATATCTTGCAATTTTACCTCAAAAAACATGATTTTGCTATTACCTCCGCTGACATTTCGGGCACAGCTGGTGTGCACCGTCAGCAGGGTAATCTATTAATCGAAAGCATAGCCCAACCTTTAGGTCTGTAATCCAAAGGTAACCAAGGAAAAGATAACCCTTACTAATGAATCGGGAAGAAAAAGCCGCAATAGGCAGGCCACCTGTCAATATCCTGATCTATTTCGGGAAAAACTTTTTCTGAAAAATCAACAGCGTAATCACGCCGATGGTAATGCAAGAGTCGGCAATATTAAAAACAGGTCGGAAAAAAACAAATTCCTGTCCGCCCCAGAAGGGTATCCATGCGGGTAAGGTTGTTTGGATAATAGGGAAATAAAACATATCCACCACCTTGCCATGCAGGAATCCGGCATATCCGCCTTCGGGCGGAAACATCTGAGCTACCTGATAATAACTTTCGTTGAAAATCAAACCATAAAAAGCACTGTCAATCATATTGCCAATAGCACCGGCAAAAATAAGCGAGATGCAAACTATCAACCCTACAGGAGCATTTTTGCGAATGAGGGTGTAAAGATAATAACCGATGGCACCTATAGCAGCCAGTCTGAAAAGGCTTAAAAACAGTTTTGCATGGTCACCGTCGCCCAGCTCAAAACCAAAGGCCATGCCCCGGTTTTCGGTAAAATGTATGATAAACCAGTCGGTTATTTTAAACTCCTGCCCCAGATACATGTGCGTTTTTACCCATATCTTCAACAACTGATCGATAAGCAAAACAGCTATGATAATTATCCAGGCAAGTTGACTTTTACGTTTCATCCGAAAATAAATTTAATTTATGGTCTAACAACTGCTGAGGGCGCCGAGGAATAGCGCAAAGACCACAAAGAAAAATTCTTTTGCGCCCTATGCGTATATTTTTGCATTCTTTGCAAAAATAACATACCCCTCTTGAATTATTAAGTACATAAAAAATCAAGGTCGTCGCGTAGTCGAAGGAATTTTGTTGCATCGACCACACAAAACGACCCCACCGTTTTTTTTCATCTTCAGGCCATGACAGAGCTAGGATTACTTTGCTCCACCCTGTTTAGCCTCAATGCTGAGGGTAGCATGCGGGACTGCCATAAGCCTTTCCTTGGGGATAAGCTTTCCCGTCTCACGACATATCCCGTAGGTCTTGTTTTCGATACGTACCAGGGCAGCCTGCAAATGCTGTATGAATTTTAACTGGCGTTGTGCCAAACGTCCTGCTTCTTCTTTCGAAAGGGTTGCAGCCCCTTCTTCCAATACCTTGAAAGTAGGAGAAGTATCCTGCGTATCGTTGCTACCCGTTTGTGTGATAGCACTCTTCAGGAGCTCGTAATCCTTCATAGCCTGATCGAGCTTTTCAAGGATAATTTTCTTGAATTCCTCAAGCTCCTCGTCCGAATATCTGGTTTTTTCTGCCATATGGTTTAGGTATTTATGTTAGGTTCTCTTTTATTAGTTGGCACTTATACGTTCTACACGAATGAAAGTTTGTATTTCGTCGTCCAGTTCGACCAGCTTTTTATTGTCATTCACAATTTCGTCGACCATATCGAGTGAGGCGGCCAGCGTCTGCGACGAAATATACTGCCGGTGATTTTCAATAGCATCGTTTATGGCATCGTGCTTAACGATTTCTATTTTTATTTTGTCGGTCACGTCGAAATTACTTTCTTTCCGGATGTTCTGGATACGGTTGATAAGTTCGCGGGCAATACCTTCCTGACGCAACTCTTCGGTAATTTTGATATCGAGAGCAACCGTCACTTTATCCTCCGAGGCAACCAGCCATCCGGGTATATCTTCGGAAATAATTTCAACATCCTCGAGGGTAAGTGGGATGGTTTGGCCGTCAACCACAATCGTTCCCCCACCCTTTTCCTCAAAGGCATAAATATCGTCCTGGGTAAAATTACCAATCACCGTCGTAATTCCCTTCATCAGCTTGCCATACTTGGGCCCCAGGGTTTTAAAGTTGGGTTTAATTTTTTTGATCAGAACCCCTTTGGTATCCTTAATAAATTCAATGTCTTTGACGTTGACTTCGGTAAGGATGAGGTTTTTAACGGCGTTGATCTGTTCGATGATTTTAGGGTCGGTAGCCGGGATAAGGATTTTGTGAAGGGGCTGACGTACTTTGATATTTACCTTGCGCCGAAGACTAAGAACCATCGACGAAATCTGTTGCGCCAGTTCCATTTTTTCCTCCAGATCCTTATCGATATTTTCAGGCTGTGCTACAGGAAAATCGGCCAGATGAACCGAATCGTATTTTTCGCGCTGGGTACAACGATTCAGGTCGGTATACAACTTTTCGGAGTAGAACGGAGCGATGGGCGCTGCCAGCTTGGCCACAGTAACCAGACAGGTATAAAGGGTCTGGTAGGCTGCAATTTTATCGGTCGAGTAGGCGCTTCCCCAAAAACGTTTCCGGTTCAACCGTACGTACCAGTTGCTCAGGTTTTCGATCACAAAGTGGGCTATTGCCCTACCCGCTCTGGTAAGATCGTAATTTTGGTAATGCTGGTCAACCTCAGCAACCAAGGTATTGAGCAGGGAGATTATCCAGCGGTCAATTTCGGGGCGCTGCTGCAAGGGAATTTCATCCTCACGGTAGGTAAACCCGTCGATATTGGCATAGAGGGCAAAAAAGGCGTAAGTATTGTACAGGGTGCCAAAAAACTTGCGCATAACCTCGTCGACCCCTTCGATATCGAATTTGAGATTATCCCATGGATTGGCATTAGTAATCATGTACCAGCGCAAGGGATCGGACCCGTATTTTTCAATCACATCGGTAGGTTCAATGGCATTGCCCAGACGTTTCGACATCTTGTTCCCGTTTTTATCGAGCACTAGTCCGTTGGAGATTACATTTCTGAAAGCTACCGAGTCGAAGAGCATGGAAGCAATGGCATGAAGGGTAAAAAACCAGCCACGGGTCTGGTCAACGCCTTCGGCGATGAAATCGGCAGGAAATTCGCCATTCAGGTCATGCTCAAAGGGGTAGTGCCATTGGGCATAGGGCATGGCCCCACTATCGAACCAAACGTCGATGAGGTCGGGTTCGCGATACATGGGTTTCCCCGAAGGCGAAACCAAAACAATCTCGTCGACAAAAGGCTTATGCAGATCTATTTTATTATAATTTTCGGTCGAAAAATCATTGGGGTCGAAATCGGCCAGTGGATTACGTGGCATAAGGCCGGCCTCCACTGCCTTTTGGGCTTCGGCTTTGAGTTCGGCCAGGGAACCAATACATTTTTCCTCAGTACCATCGGCCGTACGCCAGATAGGCAGGGGCGTGCCCCAGTAGCGCGAACGCGAAAGATTCCAGTCCTGCAAGTTTTCGAGCCACTTGCCAAAACGTCCGCTCCCGGTCGATTCGGGTTTCCAGTTGATGGTCTGATTGAGCTGGATCATTTTATCGCGGTAGGCCGTTGTCTTAATAAACCACGAATCGAGCGGATAATAAAGAACAGGTTTATCGGTTCGCCAGCAATGAGGATAACTGTGAACGTATTTTTCAATTTTAAAGGCTTTGTTTTCGGCCTTTAGCTTGGTAGCAATATATACGTCGACTGTTTCATCATCCTCGGTAAGGTTGGGATCGTAGGCATTTTTGACATAACGGCCGGTAAGGTCGCCGCAACCTTCGATGAATTTTCCCTGTTTATCCACCAGGGTGAGCGATCCCAGCCCATATTGTTTAGCTACACGATAGTCGTCGGCACCAAAGCTGGGTGCAATATGCACAATACCCGTACCATCCTCGGTAGTAACAAAATCGCCACATACTACCTTAAAAGCATCGCCTTGGGCGGGTTGCTGGTAGGGCAAAAGTTGCTCGTAACGGATATGCTCGAATTGGCGGCCTTTATATTCGGCCAAAACACGATAGGGTATCTGTTTGTCGCCCTTCTGGTAAGTATTAAAATCAAGATCTTTGTTTTTTTCGGGAAAATAAACCGGCATCCGGTCTTTGGCCAGGATCACGGTTATGGGCAATCCCGTATAGGGATTGAATGTACGCACCTTCACATAGTCGATATCGGCACCTACTGCCAGTGCAGTGTTCGATGGCAATGTCCAGGGCGTGGTGGTCCAAGCCAAAAAGTACACATCGGTATCGGTATCGGTGAAAAGAAACTCCGAATCCTGATTGCGTATTACCTTAAACTGGGCTACTACCGTAGTATCTTTGACGTCGCGGTAACAACCGGGCTGGTTAAGTTCGTGCGAACTAAGCCCCGTCCCCGCTGCCGGCGAATAGGGCTGAATACTGTACCCTTTGTAAAGCAGTCCCTTTTCATACAATTTTTTCAGCAGAAACCACAGCGACTCTATATATTTATTATCGTAGGTAATGTAGGGATCGTTCATGTCGATCCAGTAGCCAATCCTCTCGGTAAGTTCCTCCCATTCGCGGGTGTATTTCATTACCTCACGGCGGCAAATCTGGTTGTATTCGGCTACACTTATTTTTTTCCCTATATCTTCTTTCGTAATGTTGAGCATTTTTTCTACGCCCAGCTCTACAGGCAAACCGTGCGTGTCCCATCCAGCCTTACGCTTTACGTAATAGCCTTTCATGGTTTTATAACGGCATACCACATCCTTAATCGTACGTGCCATCACATGATGAATGCCAGGCATACCATTGGCCGAAGGTGGCCCTTCGTAAAAGATAAAAGGTGTATGCCCCTTGCGCTGTTCCAGCGACTTCTCAAAGGTATGTTCTTTCTTCCAACGTTCAAGAATTTCCTTGTTGATGGCCGATAAATTAAAATCGCGATATTCCGCAAACTTCATACGCTAAACACCTATATATTAAATACTTAAACACTATTTCAAAAGGGTATTTTACCCTAAAAAATCATGCAAAGATAGACGCATGTATTAAAAAAAAAAAGATTTTTTGGTCGGCGGTGAGGTGATGGGTTATCTAATTCGCTTAACATCGGCCTTGAGATTGTCCAATAGGTATTTAAAAACACACATCGATAATCGCAAAAATCCCATATTCATTAAATCGCCCTATTCAACCTAGGTTTTTTCCCGGAGGGTTTGCCAAAATGTTAAGGATTATTTTGTTGTTATAAATTTCGGTTTTCGAAAAATTTATCCCCCCTCCAATTTGCAGGATTGTTGATGATATAACGGGTTATGTTTTGAAACGATTTGGTATCGCGAATGATGTGATCGTAAAAACGGGTTTGCCACGCAAATTCCAACCCCAAACGATGGGCGTGTTTTGTAACGGCCGATTTGTAGGAACCCACAATGGACGAAATGGAATTTTTGCCAATATTTTGAAATCGTTGTTGCCCGATGGTTTTTTCGATTGGTTTTTCCGTGAATATATCGGTTGGTATATCCGTTGGTAGCGACAGGGCATGCCCTGTCGCTACGTTATCGTTATCGTTGCCGTTTTCCGTCAATATCAAAATCCCGTGCACGTGATTGGGCATGACCACAAACGCCCCCAATTCCACGTTTGGGGCGTGATGCGGTATTTCGTGCCATAATATATCGGCAATAACCCCCACATTCGACAATACCATTTTTCCATTATTAATTTTACCGAAATAATGCACACGGTTTTGGGTGCAAATGGTAATGAAATACGCCCCCGCCCGTCGGTAATCCCAATACGGATGGCGGGCCGACGGTATGCGGTATTTGTTTTTAAATTTTTCCATGATTTTGGTGGTTGGGGTCGCCGATTATTTTTTAATCAAACGTAATAATCCTATTATTGTACCAAAAGTATAAAAAAATCACCAATCCACTATACCTTGCCAATATCTGTTCATGTCATGCCATTTCCCGAAACCTCGCCTTTGGGTAAGATAACATAGGGATACAAACCGAAAGTTGATTATTCGGACGTTAGGGGGCATGGGTTGCTGTCTGACCGTGCGGTGAGGTACATTTTTTTGATGCTAACACCTGGAACGATTGATTGGGATAGTCAATGGCAACGGCAGTTTGGGCAAGGATTTAGCCAAGTTTTGCAACAAAACGAAAAAAACAATGTTATACAGAGGTTACAGACTGAAAAATGCAATCGATACGAAAACTTTTGATAGTCAACCGTGGGGAGATAGCGAGGCGGATCAACCGTACTGCGCACAAAATGGGCATATTTACAGTTGCCCTGTGGACGGAAGGCGACCGATCGTTGCAATATGTAGCCGAAGCCGATGAGGCTGTACCATTGCAAGGCAACAGCATAGAAGACACCTATCTCAACATCGATACTCTACTGGCCATAGCCCACAACAGGGGTTGCGATGCCATACATCCTGGGTATGGATTTTTGTCGGAGAATCCGGTATTTGCGCGGCGTTGCATCGACTCCGGTATTACCTGGGTAGGGCCATCGCCCGAAGCAATGGAGTTGCTGTCCAACAAGGTATCATCGGGTCGACTGGCAGCCTCGTTGGGAATACCCACCATACCCACCGTTACGGGATCGGCGGATGAGCTGGCCGCACGTTGCGAGGCTATGCCTTACCCCTTGCTTATCAAAGCCGCCAGTGGTGGGGGAGGACGTGGCATGAAAATCGTCCGCGACCGCAGCGAACTGGATCGTCAGCTACAGGCAGCAGCTTTTGAAGCGCAATCGTACTTCGGCAATGCTACGCTTTTTGTTACTCCCTATTTCGAACGGGTAAGGCATGTAGAAGTACAAATTGTAGCCGACCGATGGGGGAATGTCGTTCATCTGTTCGACCGTGAATGCAGCATCCAACGGAGATATCAGAAGATTGTAGAAGAAGCCCCCTGCCTTTCTATACCCCAGTCGGTGCGGGAACGCATGATGGCCGATGCCGTAACACTGGCGCGTAAAGCCGGTTACGATAACGCCGGTACGGTCGAATTCATGGTATTGCCTTCGGGCGAATACTATTTTCTCGAGGTCAATACCCGCATTCAGGTCGAACATCCGGTTACCGAACAAATTACAGGCATCGACATTGTAGAATGTCAGCTTCGGTCGGCCCGGGGCGAAAAACTCCCCTGGCGTCAGGACGATATCCGTGTCCATGGGCACGCAATCGAATGCCGGATCTGCGCCGAAGACCCCGCAAAACAGTTCCTCCCCGCCGGAGGAGAAATACTGCGGTTTGAGGTACCTGATAAACCATTTGTCCGGCTTGAGGCCGACGTTACCAACGGACAGGACGTTAATCTGGATTTTGATTCGCTGCTGGCCAAAATCATAGTTTACGGTACCAACCGTCAACAGGCCATACAGCGTATGGCCGAAACCCTCAACCACACCCTGCTGCAGGGTTGCGCCTCAAACCTCGCCCTGTTGCGTTCAGTATTCAATCATAACGATTTCAGACAAAACAATATTTATACTGCCTGGCTCGAACAACAGCTATCCCCGCTGCTGAAACATATCGAAGCGGAATACCGGCTAAAACATATCGAAGCGGTGCTACTGGGGACTGCTGCTTTTGTCCATCATGAACATCGCACCCCAAACCTTACAACAGCCTATGCCCGCTGGTATGGACGCTGGCGCCTGTTGCCCCGACTTAACCTACGCATTGCCGACGAAGACTTACATCTGCAATACTACTACGATCTGCAGCACAATATTGCAGTTGTTGAATATAATCATCAGCAATACCGTATATTCTTTAGCGATGATGCCCGACACCCTGACTGCTTTACTGCCGGGATTATTCCCCCGGGTCAATCGTTCGAAACCGAACGTTACGAAGTGTATTATAGCCTCGACAGCGCAGGACGGTTGTTTATCGAAACCAACGGGAAAACGGCAGAGGTCGGAATACTTTATCGCTTTCTCAACACCAAGGAACACCGCTGGCTGAGACCAGAAACAGCCCTGCATCCTTCGTCCGACGAAAACAGCATAGTAGCCCCGATACCCGGTAAGGTGGCCAAAATATTCATTGCCGAAGGACAACAAGTACAACCGGGTGACTTGCTGGCCATCATCGAATCCATGAAAACCGAAAACAAACTAACGGCCATAAAAGAAGGAGTGGTCGAAGGAATACTTGTCAAGGCCGGAGAAACCGTAAAGGCCAATCAGACCCTATTCGTGATCAGTACAAACTAAATCTCATAAAATATGCAAACATTTCATCATCCGTTATTGAAAGAACATCATCATGCGCTCCGGGAACAGGTTCGTCATTTTGCCGAGACAGAAATATATCCCCGGGTTGCGGAGCTCGACGAGAAAGCTATTTTTTCCGAACATCTTACCCGACGAATGGGGGAATTGGGATTATTTGGAATGTGTATCCCCGAAGAATACGGGGGCCGGAATCTCGATACGCTTTCTTACATCATTGCCGTAGAGGAGTTGGCACGTATCGACGGTTCACAGGCGGTAACTGTAGCGGCCCACAATTCGCTGGGGCTGGGACCTATCGATCGCTACGGCACCCCCGAACAAAAAAAACGCTATTTGCCCCAGCTGGTCGATGGTACAAGGCTTTGGGCTTTTGGCCTCACCGAACCCAATGCTGGTTCGGATGCTAAAAACATTGCTACCCGTGCCGACAAAACCGCCGAGGGTTGGGTTATCAACGGAGAAAAAATATTTATCACCAACTCATCCTCATCGCTGGCTTCGGGTATAACACTGCTTGCCTGTACGGGCGAACAATCGGGCAGAAAAATGTATTCTACCCTGCTGGTCGAAAGCAATACCCCCGGCTACAAAAAAGAACCCATACTGAATAAAATGATGTGGCGCGCTGCTGACACAGGACGGGTGTATTTTAACAATTGTAAGATACCCCATGAAAACCTGCTGGGCGAGGAAGGACAGGGGCTGCGAATTATGCTCGAAACCCTTGACTCGGGACGTCTTTCCATAGCAGCTATGGGACTGGGACTGGCACAGGGTGCTTACGAACTGGCCGCAAAATATGCCAAAAAACGCGTTCAATTCGGCAAAACACTTATCCAATTTCAGGAAATAAGTTTTAAGCTGGCTGAAATGCAGGTAAAACTTGAACTTGCCCGCAATACGCTGTATCATGCCTGCTGGCTTAAGGATCAGGGCTTACCTTTCGGCCGCGAAGCTGCCATTATCAAACTCTATACCTCCGAGATTGCCAAGGAAATTGCCGATCAGGCCCTACAAATCCATGGGGGTTATGGACTCATTAAATCGTCGGATATCGAACGCTTTTACCGCGATCAGCGCATACTGCAGATAGGCGAAGGTACCTCCGAAATTCTAAAACTGGTCATAAGCAAATATGTGTAATATCTATGATTGAGGGATTTTCGAGATTGTCAAAATCCGAGCGGCGCAACAGCCTTGTCGAACATGGGGTTATCACGCCCGAACAGCTGCGGCTGTTAGAGGCTTTTGACCTGCAAAACGAAAACCAGGCGGCGATCGATCATATAGCAGAAAATACAGTAGCCAACTACTACCTGCCCATGGGTATAGTCCCCAACGTATACATCAACGGACGTCATTACTGGGTGCCGATGGTGACCGAAGAAAGTTCGGTAATAGCAGCAGCCTCGTATGCGGCAAAATTCTGGTCGCGCCTGGGAGGATTCCGGACAAATGTAAAAGGAACCACCAAGGTCGGACAAATTCATTTTTTCTGGTCGGGCGATGCTTCAACCATAGATCCCCTGTGGCCCGAACTCAAGGATCTACTGATCAAAAGCAGCCAATATCTGAGCGAAAATATGCAAAAACGAGGAGGTGGCATTACCGACATAGAATATTCGGACCTTTCGCACCTCATCCCCCGGTACCATCGTATCCATGTATTTTTCAATACAGCTGACGCCATGGGGGCCAACTACATTAATTCGTGCCTCGAGGCCATGGCCAGAGAAATTCCCGGATTCATGGCCAGGCATTTCCACAACGACCTGTCCCGGTGCGAAATAAACATGGCTATATTGTCGAACTATACTCCCGAATGCATGGTTGAATGTGGGGTTGAGTGTCGAATCGAAGAACTGGAAACGATTTCGGGGAATCTGGGATACGAAAAATTTGCCGAAAAATTTTCAAAGGCTATTGCCATTGCCAGTGTTGATCCCTACCGGGCGGTTACCCACAACAAAGGAATATACAACGGAATAGATGCAGTAGTACTGGCTACCGGCAACGATTTTAGGGCTGTTGAATCCTGCGGACATGCCTATGCTGCTCGTGACGGACATTATACTTCCCTTTCGCAATGCACGGTCGAAGACGGTATTTTCCAGTTCAGCCTTCAAGTACCTATGGCTATCGGTACGGTAGGAGGTCTTACACGGGCTCATCCCATGGCTGCCTTGGCCATTGAAATACTTGGCAAACCCTCGGCCGAAGAACTTATGCAGATTGCTGCCGCTATGGGTATGGCCAATCATTTTGCTGCTATCAGAGCATTGGTTACTACCGGCATTCAGAAAGGACATATGAAAATGCACCTGAGCAAAATACTTCAACACCTGCAGGCTACACCCCACGAAACCGATGAAGCCATGAAATATTTTGCCTCCCGTGAGGTAAGCTATAAAGCTGTTGCCGATTTTTTGCAAAATATCCGTTCAAAAACATAAAAAAGTGCATGGAGAATAATTTTCGGGCCAATGGCAAACTATTGCTTACCGGCGAGTATGCCATTATCTTTGGTGCTACAGGGCTGGTGCTGCCTCTGAATCGTTTTCAGGAGATGCAGGTAAACAAAATCAAAGAGCCACAGCCCCGCCTGTACTGGAAAGCCTACGACGTAAATGGTCTGTGGTTCGAAGCTCAATGGTTGTTGCCCGACTTTTCGCTGCATACCACCTCTAACCCCGACAAGGCTGCGTATGTACTCATGCTACTGCAGGCAATACGCAACGAAAAACCGGCATTCCTTGCTGATGAATTTTCGTACGTCGTCACCCATTTCTGCAACTTCGACATACACTGGGGATTGGGCAGCAGCTCCACCCTGCTGGTTAATCTGTGCCGCTGGGCTATGACCGACCCTTTTCGAATCTATTTCAAATTATTCCACGGATCGGCTTACGATATTGCCGCTGCCCAAATTAACAGTCCCCTGATCTATAATCTCTCTAACAACCAACCCCATATCCAATCCGTTTCTTTTAACCCCCCTTTTCTCGACCAAATAATGATCATCTACAGCGGAAGAAAACAGGATACCCGCAAGGCCATTGCCCATATCAAAACGTTCGACGAAAACATCATTAACCGTATATCGCAACTAACCCTAAAATTCGTCAGTACCACCGATATACACCAAAGCATGGAAATTGTCAGGGAACATGAAATACTTATAGGCCAACAGATAGGCGAACAACCCATACAGGAAAAATATTTTTCCGACTTTCGTGGCCAAATAAAATCGCTGGGCGCCTGGGGAGGCGATTTTTGGCTTGCTATTTCGGAAATGTCGCAATCTGAGGTGACCAATTACTTTGACCGAAAAGGCTATCGTACGGTATTCCCCCTCAAAACTTTTATGATGTAAACCATCGATAAATAAAATATTTTGATGGACACAACCCAAAATAAGCCAAATCAACCCCAGAAAAACTATTTTTACTTTTGAATTAAAAATACGAAACGATCATGTTGATGCAGTAAACACAACAAACCAAATGAATCGAACTTGCGAGTTCCAGCCGGCCGAGAGGCGAATAAATGAATGTAAGTATAACCAAAAGGTAGTCAGTAATTTAAAGATTATTTTACGAATAAAAAAACTATAACGATGCGCAGTTTTCATGTCAAATGGAAAAGTCCCTCCAACATAGCCCTAGTGAAATACTGGGGCAAAAACGGATATCAGCTGCCGGCCAATGTTTCCTTAAGTATGACGTTATCGGAGGCGGTCTCAACCACCGAGGTTCGTTTTACACCCTTGCCCGATGGACAGGGACCAGGGGTTCAATTTAGCTTTGATGGGCAGCCCCATGAATTATTTCAACAAAGGATCGAAAAATACCTGCAATATCTGGCCGACAACGAGATGCCTTTTCTGCGGCATTATCAGCTGGATATCACGAGTCACAACAGTTTTCCACATTCTTCGGGCATTGCCTCTTCGGCAGCATTTATGAGTTCGCTGGCCTTGTGTCTATGCAGTGTGGAGGAACAACTGCAGGAAGGCATAGGCTATGCTTTTTTCGAACGCGCTTCGTTTATAGCCCGTCTGGGATCGGGCAGTGCAGCACGTTCGGTTTACGGCGGATACGTAAGCTGGGGACGAAACATGTATGTACCCCATTCGTCCGACGAATATGCGACTCCTATCAACAAAAGGGTACATCCAACATTCCTCAGCTATGCCGATGCCATTGTCATTGTTTCGGATCAGCCGAAAGCCATATCCAGTTCGGCCGGGCATAAGCTCATGGAAAATCATCCATATCGACTGATCCGTTACCGGCAGGCCAACATCCACCACGAGGATCTGCTACAGGCACTACTGTGTGAAGACAGGCAACGCTTTGCCGAAATCGTCGAAAACGAGGCCCTGCAGCTTCATGCTTTACTGATGACGTCAGTGCCCTCGTACATCCTGATGGAACCCGCTACGCTGCATGTCATTCAACTGGTGCGTCAGTTGCGTAAAGAAACCTCCATTCCGGTCTGTTTCACCCTCGATGCCGGACCAAATGTTCATATTCTCTATGCGAAGGACGATGCTAATGTTGTTGAAGACTATATTCGCAATCAAATATTACCGAATCTCCCCCATCCAGCAAGGGTGCTATACGACCATACGGGTAACGGACCCGAACAGATATTTTTTCAAACCCTCGACTAAAAAATCATGACTCCGGCTAAAATCCTTCTATTTGGAGAATATACGGTGCTGGTAGGTTCGCAGGCATTTGCCATTCCCTATGCCGATTTTTCCTGCCGCATCAGCCGGTCCGACACGGGATTTGCTTCCCAAAATCCGTTATCGGACTTTGTTAGCTACCTGTTGTCGCATCCTCAGCAATATGCTTTTCTCGATTTGGAAAGACTCCGGGATGACCACCAACATGGGCTTACGATCATTTCCGATATACCCGTTCAATATGGAGTAGGAAGTTCGGGGGCTGTAACGGCCGAGATATACCGTCAGTATGTGAAAAGACAGGATAAGCCCCTACATCAAGTCAAAGCAGAACTGGCTGCAATGGAACGTTTTATGCACGGCAATAGTTCCGGCATCGATCCGCTGGTTTGCCTCTACCAGAAACCCCTGATTTTTAGGCACGAGGGAACCATACAGATCATCAACCATCCCATCGCATCGCCCTGCCACGTGTTTTTAATCGATACACAGGTAAAAGCTCCCACCCGCGATTATGTACTGCGCTTTTTGGAAGATTACCAGCACAACAAGCCCTTTATCCTGAAGATTCAACAGCTCACAGCGCTGGTGAATGAATGTACTGATGCTTTTCTGAGTTCCTCCCCACAATTTACGGACATGATAAAAAAATTAAGCCAGCTGCAGCTCAATCTGTTCCCCTTCCTATTTCCTCCGAAAATAATTGACCACCTAAGAGATGGCCTGGAAAAGGACTTGTTTTACGCCAAGTTGTGTGGTTCGGGCGGCGGCGGCTTTGTCCTCGCATTTACCACCAACCTCGATGCTGCACAGCAATATTTTACGTCGAAACAAATCCCTATGCGGGAGGTGCGTCTGACACCGAAAGACGATTCTATGGGTTGGGGATGATTCTTTTGTACAATTTCTCTGAAAATATCGATGGAAACACAGCCCTGCCGGCGATCGGTGATGGTTTCTAAACGCTTAGCATCTGACAGATGCTAAGCGTATGAATATTTGGTAAGATTGTCCACCTAAAATCTGTTCTTGAAATAAACCTATCAGGGGATCAAATGGAGCAAAAAATCCAGTTGTTTTTAAATTTCTCTTATCTCAAAATTTCCTTCAAAATCAAGTCTTAATCCAAATACCTTATGCTTGGGCACAATCCTAAGAATTGAAGGCAAATAATGCCTTGAAAAATTTCGGTTGGTATCATTCCCCAATTTCTTTTAAAAGGTTTTCGGTTTCTTGTTCAATGATTTGTTGCAGAGGCGGATAATTATCCGTCTCTGCAACAGCAGGCATATTTGCGTACGTATTTATTTGCGGCACATTTAATGCGTCATTATTCCATTTAATTGGATTATCAAAAATATATTTTCTGATAGCATTTAATTCCTTGTTGTTACGGATAATTCTGTCGTGATACCTGGGTTGCCATTCAAATTCAATATGATTCTGATTGGCAAATCGTTTTACGGAAGATTTGTAGGCACGTATAACTGCACCCAAATTTTTGGATTGCACACCAAATCGGTTGGGTTGCCAATCTTTCTTTTCAGGACGATTAAAAAACAATATACCATGAATGTGATTGGGCATTACAACAAATTCATCCAATTCCACAAATGGATAATGTTTTGGGATTTCCATCCAATAATCAATGGCGATTTGCCCAATGATGGACGGCCGTAGAGACGGACGATTGTCCGTCTCTACGGTTGTGGGATTGTTTTGTGACGGACAATTATCGGTGTTTATGATTATGGTTTTATTTTGAGACGGACGATTGTCCGTCTCTACGGTTGTGGGATTGTTTTGTGACGGACAATTATCGGTGTTTATGATTATGGTTTTATTTTGAAACGGACGGTTGTCCGTCTCTACGATTGTGCCAAAATAACATTGCCGATTTTTTGTGCAAATGGTTACAAAATATAATCCGTGTGAACCATAATCGTAACCCTGTAAACGGGTAGATGGTATTCTGTATTTATTCTGAAATTTTTCTGTCATCCTAATATTTCTTTTGGGCGATTTTCGGTTTCTTTTTCCAGAGCATAAAGGTCGGCAGTTTTTTATCAGGTATCTAAATTACAATTTTATGTTTCATAATCGTCTTTGGTGCATTCATTGGCATAAAAAAACAGCCCTTTTGGTTTTTACCATAGAACCGGCCACCTGAGGGTTCATTTGACCCATTACTTTTATGCTTGTAGGTAGCTTAGGTGTACCAAATTTAAACATATTTTCCCAAAAGATGTGCACTATTGCCCAATATAAACTTTAGAGAGGAGAGATTAGCTTTCCTCTCAAAATTTTTGTCAGACAATTAATGGTTTAGAAATATCTCTTAGTCAACGGATTTAATGAAGCACTGCCGGGAGAGAAAATATGACCGCTCAGGAATTGTGATAAAAAAATACTGAATAAAACCTCCGGCAAACTTTTCTCTCCATTAAAAATACACTTCGGTAAAGATTTGCTTAACGGCAATATTTTTCTTTCTGAGGATTGCGTAGGCTTCGAAAATCATCTGGCTATTGCCTGAGAGGTAACAGAGGGTATCGGCGGGGACTTCGATATTTTCGAGGTATTGGGTTACCCTGCCGTTAAAAGTTCCATTATCCTTGGAGGTACACAGGATGTGGCGCTGAGGATCAAAGTCGTCGGCACCATAGGCTTCATTAGCAAAACGTACCCCATGCAGCAGGGTATAATTCAGTCCCGGATACGAACGCACAATGCTGTGAAAGGGGGCAATACCGGTACCTGTAGCAATGAAAAGGTAGCGAAAATTTTCGGGCGCCTGTGCCGGCAGACAAAAATTACCGTGGGGTCCCCCTACCCGCAACAGATTGCCCGGCCGTACTTCCTTGAGCTGCTGCGAAACAATTCCATCGGACACGGCCTTTATTAACACTTCAAAATAGCTATCGCCCTTTCCGCTGTATATCGAATATTCCCTTGCCATGAGGGAATCGGCACGGCTTAGGGTTAGATACTGTCCGGGTACAAATACCGTATCGTTGCGCTCAAAACGCAATACATAGGCCGAGTCGGTAAGCCACCGGATATCCAGTACCTTGCACAATTGTTCACCCTTACGGTAGGTAGTATTTGCCACTGCCATATTCCGATCATTTTAATGTTCCATTACTAAACAATAACGCCGGATAAATGTTTTTATCATTTACTATCCCTGTCCGATTTTGAGGGGATTGAATGAATAATATGCGTAATATGGAACAGACAAGGGTTCATCGTTTGCCTTCGTGGATGAAAGTTCCCCTGCCCAAGGGAGAAAATTATTCGAAGGTCAAGAGACTTACCGAAGAGTACAACCTGCATACCATCTGCAGTAGCGGTAATTGCCCCAATAAAGGGGAATGCTGGAATGCCGGTACAGCTACTTTTATGATTCTGGGCGATAGCTGTACGCGCAATTGTCGTTTTTGCAATGTACGGACGGCTATACCGGCCGAGGTCGATTGGTCGGAGCCCACGCGTGTGGCACAGGCTATCAAAATACTGCAGCTGAAACACTGCGTAATCACCTCGGTGGCCCGCGACGACCTCGAAGATGGTGGTATAGCTTTCTGGGCACTGACCATTCGTACCATCAAACGGATCAATCCCGGAGTAACCATGGAGGTGCTCATCCCCGATTTCCGCCGCAAGTTGGAATGGCTCGATAAAATCATTGATGCCGGTCCCGAAGTAATTTCTCACAACGTTGAGACGGTCGAACGCATCAGCCCACGTATCCGTAGCTTATCCACTTACGAGGGTAGCCTTGCCATGCTTCGCTATCTTTCGGAAAAAGGTGCAATCACCAAATCGGGATTTATGCTTGGACTGGGTGAAACCGAAACCGAAGTACTTCAAACCATGGACGACCTGAGAACAGCAGGCGTGAAAATCCTGACCATTGGACAATATCTGCCCCCCTCGGAACTCCATAAACCCGTTGTTGAATACGTGCATCCCGATGTTTTTGAAAAATATCGACAGATAGGACTTGCCAAGGGATTTAGCTATGTCGAAAGTGGCCCACTGGTTCGGTCGTCATACCATGCCGAAAGACATATTTTGGCAAAATAAGATGGATGTGAAAATTTACTTTTCGGCAACCAGTTTGTCAGAAATAGCCCGTATGGGAATAAAGGCGGTAATCCATCCGATTACCATAACGGTAATAAGGATAAGCAGAATATCAGCTGGCAGCACCTTAACCGGGTAACTGTCGATGACAAAGGTGCTCATGCCCTCCAGCTTTACCAGTCCATAATGCTGCTGGATCAGGCAAATTAACAAACCTGCTGTCAGGCCAATGATACTGCCCAACAGTACGCTCATCCATCCATTATACAAAAAAATACGCCGGATACGCATCCAGTCGGCCCCCAGATAGTGAAATATCTGTATATTCTGCTTTTTTTCAAGAATTATCATGGTCAAGGTACTGAGCATGTTCAGCGAGGCAACTATCAGGATAAATACCAAAATAAAAAATACGGCCCATTTTTCGCTCTTCATAATTTTGTACAACAGTTGCTGCTGTTGGTAATGATCCAGCACCTCAAAACTGTCCCCCAGCTTCTGTGAAATTTTTTGCTGCACCTGCGAAATATCCCATCCTTTTTTCACCTTAACCTCAAGGTTCGATGCAATGTTTTTTTGTTGCAGCAACCTGCAGGCAAAGTTGTAGGGTACAATTACATACTTGTTGTCTATCTCGCGCTCGATGGTAAACAAGCCGACAGGATAAATAATCATGCGCTGAAAAGCTTCTTCGGGAGTGGAATAAATATCGGCATCTTTACGTGGCAAATAGATCTGCAGAGGACGGTACAGGTCAGGATTAACGCCGAGCGAATAGGCAACCCCCATCCCAACTAAGGCATAGGGAATATTATTATGTTCAATCTGGGCTTGACCCTGAATATTTTCCTGCAGCGGATGTATGCGCAGAAAATTAGCGGATACCCCTTTAATGGCACCAATATACTGACGGTCGTCGTATTGCAGCAGTACCGACTCCTCGAGCACGTATGCAACCTCATCCACACCATCAACCTGCTTTATGCTTTGCAGTAGGGCGCTATCGAGTGTAAAAAATTTACCGGTATGTGGGACAATTTTCAGATCGGGATCGAAACGGTTGAACATCGATTTAATTACGCTATCGAAACCGTTGAACACCGAAAGTACTGTCACCAGAGCCATTGTTCCGAGCGCTATCCCGGCAATGGAAATCAAAGAAATAATGTGAATGGCCTGATGTCTTTTTCGGGAAAAAAGAAACTTAAATGCAACAAACCATTCGAACTGCATGACAATTATTTATAAGCTGTAACAATCAGACCTGTACCCTCAGCATGTTCCATACGGGTGTCGGCATAATTCAATACCAGACACAGCGGCATAACCAGTAAATAGTAGAAAGGCAACAGAATGAAGAATGCCTTGTTTTTGTTTAGCCAGATGATGGGATATTTCATCGAAAGTCTCCAAGCCAGGGAACCGGGCCTGCCGTATTGATATTTACATTCCACCTTTTTGAATCCGGCCTGGTATAGCTTCTCCGAAATATCTGCGATGCTGTAACCATTGCGCACATGTTCTTCGATAAATGAAGAATCATCGTGCGAATGTGCGTCGCTTCCCCCCTTGTCCGAAGGAGTAGAAATAAGCACTATCCCACCATCGTGCAGCGATTGGTAGAAATTGTTAAAAACGCTTCTATCATCCTCGATGTGTTCCATAACATCGACCGACAAAATAAGATGGTACCGCCGGGATTCAATATACCTAGTAAGGTCGGCCGTTACAAACTTTATGCGATTACTTTCTCCAATTTTTTCAAAAAAAGCATTACAGTCGGCCACCTGAGTTTCGTTGATATCGACGCCTGTGATCTGCCAGTCTGCAGAAAAGCGGCTGAGAAAGTAGCTGTATTGCCCAAAACCCGAACCCGCATCGAGTATATTTGCCTGCGCAGGTAAAAGGGGAATGATTTTTTTCAGCTGCTTTTTGATATGCCAGGTTCGCAACAACAAAATATTCAACAAACGATATAAAAGAATACGCAATTGTGGATGGCGGTTAAAAACACTGCCTATGCTGGCTTTTATGGGTTCGTACTTCATTTTACCGAAAATTTGATTTAAAAACAGCTATCAACTTTTTGTGTTCAAGTATTATTGCTTACTGCTTCAGCAACTTATCGATTTTTTCGAAATAATCAAGACTGTCGTCGATATAGAATTCCAGTTCAGGAATAATCCTCAACTGATTGCGTACCTGAGTACCCAGGTAATACCGGATAGCTTTATGGTGCATATTGATCGAATCGAGCGTTTCTTTTGCCCGTTGCGAGGGGAAAATGCTCAGATATACACGTGCAATACTCAGGTCAGGAGTCACCCGTACCACGGTAACGGTAACCATAGAACCAAGACAAATAGTTGCCTGCTCACGCTGGAAGTATACGGCCAGTTCACGCTGTATAAGACGGCCAACCTTCAGTTGTCGCGTCGATTCCTCTTTGTGCATAACATTGTTTTTTGCAAAACTAACTATTTTTCATCAGTACCGAAACGACAAAATCTAAACTCTTGTATTTTAACCCTAAATTATTGATGTCACCAATGAACAACCACATGTTCTTTTCCCTATCAAAATCTTTTACTTGTATAATTTTAAAAGACTATTTATGCCCGTCAGGCCAAAAAATTATACATTCTGGTAAAATTGTCTAAATTGGTACTCTTGTTTTCGCACTTATAACCGGCCGGCCGGAAACCGCGTGGGAGAATATTTTCATTCATTTGTTGCGTTTAATTTAAAACATGCTCGTTTCGCTGCAAAAACTTATTAGATTTGCGAAAAAATTTTTTTGCGATGGAGATTGTACTTAGTGGTATTCGTTCGACCGGTCGTTTGCATCTGGGCAACTATTACGGTGCAGTTCGGAATTTCGTAAAGATGCAGCACGACTATCAATGTTTCTTTTTCATTGCCGACTATCATTCGCTGACCACCCATCCCAAACCCGATGACTGGAAAGCCAATGTAAAGCAGGTACTGTGCGAATATCTTGCATGTGGTATTGACCCCGAGGTGGCAACGGTATATATTCAGAGCGATGTACCCGAAATACCTGAATTGTATTTAATCCTGAATATGCTGGCCTACAAAGGCGAACTCGAACGCACTACCTCGTTCAAGGACAAGGTGCGCCAGCAACCCGACAACGTAAATGCCGGTCTGCTTACCTATCCCGTACTCATGGCTGCTGATATTTTGATTCACAAGGCAAATAAGGTACCTGTAGGCAAAGACCAGGAACAACACCTCGAGATGACCCGAAATTTTGCAACCCGATTCAATAATCTTTATGGGGTTGATTATTTTCCCCTGCCTACCGCTTTTAATTTCGGTAAAGATCTGATCAAAATACCCGGCCTCGATGGCAGTGGAAAAATGGGCAAGTCGGAGGGTAATGGTATTTATCTTTCCGATGATGCCAAAACGGTGGAGAAAAAGGTGATGCGTGCCGTAACCGATACCGGTCCTACCGAAAAAAACCAGAAAATGCCCGAACCAATTCAAAATCTGTTCACTATCCTTGAGGTTGTATCTACACCCGACACCGTTGAACATTTCAAAAAACAATATGCCGATTGTACCATCCGCTATGGTGAACTGAAAAAGCAACTTGCCGCCGACATTAACCGGGCACTTGATCCCATACGTGAACGTATTGATTACTACATGCACAACGACGATGTGGTACGTCGTGTAGTAAATATGGGTAAAGAAAAAGCCCGGGCCAGTGCTGCAAAAACCCTAAAGGAGGTGAGAGAAATTATTGGTATACGGCCATTTTAGTCTTCTTCTTCCCGTTCAAGTTCCACACGTATACCCCCAATCCACCAGGCCAGTAGGTTGTAAAACCATGCCACAAGCAGGCCGATGATAAAACCTATTATCCCAAGCAAAAGCGGCATGAAGATAAATCCGCCTATCCCAAGCCATGCACTGCGCCACACAAACATTCCCATTGGTGCACCCCCAAGGATATTGCCCAGTATAAAACTAAACATCCCAACACCAATGCCCAATATAAGTCCAAGAAATACCCATACCAAGGCTATAATTTTTGCCAGTGAAAGCACTTCAATTTTTTTGATTTCAACCATTGGTTTTAGTTTTATGACAAAGGTACAAGAAAAATGCTTTGAATCCATAATGCCCAAAACAATAGATTGTTAAAACGCAATATTTCACATCTGTAGTAACATTTTTTTACCTAATTAATGACATTCTTCGGACTGATAATTGGTGATTCTTTCATACATTAGCATTCGTTTTAAAACTTAAATCATGAAGAAAAAATCACTAATAGCCATACTGATGGTATTTTTGGCCATGGGTTTTGGCGACGTAGTAGGGCCCATGGTAAGCCTTGCAAAGGAAAGTTTCAGCCTATCGAATACGGCAGCCCAGCTATTACCTTTTGTTGGTTTTCTGATGTTTGGGTTGTTGTCGGTACCTGTTGGAGTATTTCAGGACAGAAAAGGCAAAAGGTATACGCTGATAGTAGGATTAATCATTGCTTTCATTGGCTTGCTATTGCCTATGATTGGCGGTATGTATGGCCGGCTCCATGTCGACACCTCTTCCTCCTGGCAGTTTCTGGTTATTCTGGCTGCCATTTTGTTGCTGGGTGCAGGGGCCACCATTTTGCAAGTAGCCGGCAACCCTATCATGCGTGATGTATCCGACGAAGGCCACTACTCCCGCAATCTGACGCTGGGACAAACCATCAAGGCCATTGGCTCATCCATGGGCTTTCTGCTGCCCCCCATTCTGGCCAAATGGGCAGGTCTCGACTGGACTATTCTATTTCCCATCTATACTTTTATCCTGCTGATAGCCCTTCTGCTCGTCTCGACCACTAAAATTAACGAACGTAAAACGGGCAACGAAACCCCGGCTACCCTGGTTTCCTGCTTAAAATTACTCGGCAGCAACGCCTACGTGCTTATGATGGTGTTGGGTATTTTCTTCTACGTCGGCGCTGAAATATCAATGAGCGCAGGGGTACCGGTACTGATGAAAGAAAATTACGGCCTACAAAATCTGGGACTGATCATCAGCTGGCTCCTGTTTTTTCTTCCTATCCTCTTCGGACGTTTTACCGGATCAATAGTCCTCAGGTGGCTGCCGGCTTCAAAATTTCTCTTACTGGCTGTGAGCGTAGCACTTATAGGCATATTGTTGCTGCTTTTTGGTAATAAAACCGTTGCCTTTACCGGTATAGTTCTCGTCGGCCTGGGGTTTGCCAATATTTTCCCGCTCATTTTTTCAATTGCCATCGATCGCATGCCCGAACGTACTAACGAATTATCGGGGTTAATGATTACGGCAATCCTCGGAGGCGCAGTGTTACCGTTGGTTATGGGTATCGTACAGGATAGTTTTGGTATCCTGGCCGGATTTTTTGTACCCCTGGCCTGTATTCTCTACATTGGATATGTGGCACTGAAAAATATGTGATTTATTCCCCCTCGTGCTGAACCTCTTCGATACACTCCGGGGTGACCAAGGCTTCGCCCCGGAAACGAAGAAAAAGTTGCATAAGCGCCAGTACATCGGCCCGGCAATACCGGGCTATTCTTTGCAAATCACGATCTTCCCAGTATACTTTACCTACCATACTGCCGTCGATATCGGACTTGGGTGAGGGAATACCGAAAAGATGAGCCAACAGATCAAGCGAGGTGTAATGCTTATAATCTCCAAATTTCCAAAACTCAAGCGTATCGAGGAAAGGGGTTTCCCATGGCTTCATACCACTGACATTCAAAATATCAGGCAGTTTAATGCCATTTATGAGCATGCGCCGAGCCAGAAAAGGAAAATCAAATTCCTTACCATTATGAGCACATAAATATTGACCCGTCGAAGAATGTCGATCCAGGATCGATGCAAATGCCTCCAATATTTTACGCTCATCTTCGCCGGCAAGCGTTTTTATCCGGATGAAGCGTTTACCCTCTTTTTCGATAAATATTCCGCAAACAATACAAATCACTTTCCCAAATTCGGCATAAATCCCTGCCTTTTGATCGTATAGATCAGCTGGCGTCTGATCTTCTTTCATCAGATAACGCGACTTTTTGTCCCAAAACCGCTTCATCGACTCGCTTAGCTGGTCGTAGGTCGCAGCCATTGGAACTGTTTCAATATCGAGAAACAAGATCTTCTCGGGTTTTATGCTCTGCCACATAGGGATAAGTGAAGTTTAACATTTGAATAATGTCATTTATCTGTTGCTGTATCCATTGTATCTGTTCACGATTGCGGTAACATGTCCATTCCCTCTTCCACCTGGAAAAGAAACCGGTAGTCCGGTATCCGCTTGCGGTAGTGACGAAGAAAAATATCGAGATTGCAGCCGCTAAAAGTGCACTATGAGCCATTTGCCAGATAATCACAAAAACTACTCCATGCCACAAGGGTAGCAACGAAAGTAGAATAAAACGAACAGAGCTGTGAAACTGCCGGTCGGAAATAAAACGATTGATAAGCCCGGTAACCAGCAAAAAAGGCGACAGATAAATCAATATTGGCAAAACAAAAGGAATGATAAATAACCGGGCCAATGAAACCCTGATAAAATTGCTCAGGGACATCTCTTTGACCAGGCATTGGGGAGGGACCGATATCCTGCTGATTCGGGCATAACAGGACTCAAATTTCTGGCTGGCTTGTTGCATTACTTCCGGTTGGGCAATACTTAGTCGGTTACAATGATCCACAAACTGCTGTATAACTTCATATTGTTCCGTTTCGCCATAATGAGCCGCAACGTAAGGAGCCATGTTAACGATGAAGTTATAAAACTTTTCATCGGCCCGAAGCACAACCTGCTGCATGGCCTCACCTACCCTATCCCTAAGTTGATTAATCCCTCTGGCCTTATTCATTTTCCAGATACGGTATACCTCATGAGTATTAACGGGTTTACCAAATTTTATGTGCAGCGTAGCCCCCCACTGGGTATAGGATGAATAATAAATACCGACAGGAACAATGTAAACGGGTTCACGAGGAGACTCCGACTGTGTTTCGAGTGCCAGCCGGAAAAGGCCTTTGCTCAGGGGACGCAAGCGCCAGCTACCCTCATGACCCCCCTCCGGAAAAATACATACCGGATTGCCCGAAAGCAACCAGCGACGAGCCAGCTCGAGCGTAGCATAATTCTGCGTCAACTGGTCAAAACCCTCTATTTTTCGATAAGCCGGATATATTTTTAAAAAATGTAATAGTACAGCCAGCCAACGGTTCCTGAAAAAATCCCCTCTTGCCAAGAAAAATACAGGTTTTTTCACGGTACACAGGACTGCCAAAGCATCCATGATAGCATTCTGATGATTGGGGGAAAAAATAACCCGCCCCTCTGGTATATGTTTCAAACCTTCCACTTCAATTTTTCGATAATACCGCCCATGCAGAAACAATACCCAACGAAATAACCATGAATATCCAATGCCTGTACCCATAAAAACCCTGAATCAACTATGGTTTAAGTGTCATGTTGACAAAATTAAGGACATAAAATTTCTGAAGGCAATTTACGAATAATTCCGTTACCAGCAGGTATTTTTTAAAATCGTAAGAAGATTTTTTTATCAAACAATGTATATAAAAATGGAGTTTTTGTAAAATTTTAGCCATGCCTTGCTTGGTAACGACTGTGGTTTGCTGATCGGTAAAAAGGCCCATTTGCTCGGCGAGGTCACAGAGTTCACTGCACGTAAATGGTGGTCTCCCAACCACCCGCTTAGCGGATCCATTTTGCAGATACTTTCCAATACTCGATCTTGTCAATCGTGGTCCTTACATTTTTTCTTTGCAATATTTGCATCATTTCTCCGATCTACGAAATCACACACTTAGCTGTGCGGTATATTGACCTTTTGGATACAAAATATCATTTATGTTGTATGTAATGTATAAAACACTGATTTACAAGATAATGATAAATTTAACAAAAATTTTTTTGTCTTCGGGGTAGGGTTTTTTACAAGTATGCGTATTAGGGTAAAACGAAAACGAATTTTATGTTTAACCAAAAATTTACTGCCATGAAAAAGCATTTGTATTACAGTCTGTTGGGTATTTCTATGATGGCACTCGTAGGAACTACCTCGTGCAAGAAAGATGACAATACCTCCGTCGACAACGGTACTACCTATCTTTCCTATGCAAAGGAAGCCGACCAGGTCGACAGCTATCTCGATGAAGTTAGCAACGAAGCCGATGAAGTTATGTCTGCGGCCGAAAGTAAATCCTTGGGGACCGATTCTTCCATTGATCAGGGAAGTAAAGGACGTCGTGTCCGTTACACCCACAGATACTACGATCAAAACAAACGGATCGATACCATTAAGTATGAAAATTTTGTAAGTAAGCGTCAGGGATTTACAAGAACCAAAAACGGGATGATTATTATCGAACAAACCGGTGGCCCACTTCAGGATACCTTTGTCCGCAAAATTACCTTCAGCAACTTCACCATCAATGGACATTCGATTGAAGGCACAAAAACTATCACCAAGATAGCAAACTATACCTTCAGCATCACATTCGAAGGCAAAATTACCTTTAAAGACGGAACTACCCATACCCGTTCATATACCCGCACTCGCACATGGATTGCTGGTTATGATACCCCACTTTATGTATGGGACGATGTTTATAGCATCGAGGGTAGCGCCCAAGGTACCAACCGTAAAGGCATCAGCTATACCCATACCATTACTAAACCGCTTATCATTAGAGCCGACTGTCCCTATATCGTAGCCGGAACAGTAGAAATGATTGTCGGGAAAAACCAAAAAACCATTACCATCAATTATGGCGAGGATCAAAATAGCACATGCGACGGAACTATTACCGTAACCGTCGATGGCGAAACAAAACAGGTTCAGCTTGACGCCAACGAATAAAAGTATAGGAAAAGGGAGGTTCAGTACCTCCCTTTTATTGCAAAAAAATCTTACATTTGACTGTTCATTTCAACAGTTAAATGACCAGCGGGGATAATTTCCATACAGCCGACGAATTACAGTGGTTCAAAGAAATCTTTGATACCTATTACGACAGCATCAGAAGTTATGCCTGGTACAAAACAGGCAATACCGAACTGGCCGATGATATTGTACAGGAGGTGTTCCTTAAACTCTGGCAAATACGACACAAAACCAACCCCGATACGATAAAATCACTGCTATATACCATCGCTACCAACCTGATAAAAAGCCATTACCGACATTTAAATGTTGTCTATCGGTTCGAAAAAAAGAAAAAGGAAAGCGATGAAGAAAGTGGACAAATGTCGGCCGATGAAAGCATAAGAACCGAAGAATTTCAGGCTGAACTTGAGACAGCCCTTGCCCGTATGCCCGAAAGTGCACGCATAACCCTGATGATGAACCGTCTGGAGAACCTTACTTACGAAGAAATAGCACAACGACTGGGAATAAGTATAAAAGCCGTGGAAAAAAGGATGAGCATAGCACTGAAATTTTTACGCGAAAAAATTGAATACAGGATATGACCCACATGGGTAAAAATAAAGCAGAGACCGATATACCGGCATTAACCCGACAAACGCTGGACTCGGTTCGCATTCCTGCCTCAACCCGGAGCAAGGAGGAAGCATGGAACCTTCTTGTCCAGAAAATTGAACGGCAAAAAGCCCCGGAACCTGTTAAATCGTTGTCGCTGGGATGGAAAACTGCTGCCATCGCCGCCTCCCTGTTGCTGATCATTTCTTTAGCTTATTTCAAATACAGTACCGTTAGCTATTCAACCTCTCGCGGGCAACATTTATCGGTATGGCTGCCCGATGGCTCGGAAGTTGCCCTCAACGCCTGTTCACGCATCCAATACCCACGTTACTGGTTTATCAATAGCCGGAAGGTTATGCTCAACGGTGAAGCTTTTTTTAAGGTCACGAAAGGAAGTACTTTTACCGTCATCAGTTCCCTGCATCACAGGGTCGAAGTCGTCGGAACCCAGTTCAATGTCACTGCCCGTGACAGCATTTTTAAAGTTACCTGCTACGAAGGTAAGGTAAAGGTTATCAGCCATTCCGGAAAATCAGCTATCCTCTCGAAGGGAAATACCACTTCCATCGTGGGCGATAGTATTATACATCATCAGAATGAAGTTCTACCCGCCTCTGCAACACCTGCTTGGACAACCGGCGAGTTTTATTTCGAAACAGCTCCCTTGCAAATAGTAATGGACGAACTCATGCGTCAGTATCGTGTCAATATTATTACCAACGGATTCAACCCCGCTACCCGTTACTACACCGGCTATTTTACCAACAAAGACCTGAAACAAGCCCTCGACTGGGTCACCATTCCCATGAATCTGAAATATACCTTTCTCAACGATACGACGGTAAACATTTATCCAGCCCCCTAAACATCCCGTTATGAAACCATCGTACCGAAGATTCATCCTATCTTTTACTATATTTTTCTGGATAACATTTTCACTCTTCGCACAAACACAAATCACCGAAACCTTCAATCACACCCCTCTGGCCGATGTGCTTAAAAAACTTAACCAATCCTACGGGATAAAATTTGCTTACGACAATCAACTGATACAAAATATCTATATTACCGCTACGCTGAAATCGGTTACAGTTCCTCAGGCGCTGGAAAAAATTTTTTCAGAAACAGGACTCGAGGCCGTGCCCTTGAATGAGGTATGGATTGTTCGCAAAAGCGCCGTTAAAGAAAAACGAACGGGGAAAAAACCGTTAGCCATAATACACGATAAAAACTCGGGAGAGACGGTACCGTATGCCCGTATCTCGGTCGACAATCAACCGCTGCGAACCGATGCAAGGGGAATAATTGTTTTACCCCCTATTACTGCCGATACGGTTACTATACAAATATCCTCGCCCGGCTACAGATCTACTACCCTGCGCATAGCCCGCACTGAGCTGCAAGTTCGTAATTTCGATCTGGAACCCATACCCCAAATGCCCGGCGATACCACTGCCGCTGTTACTATCTTCGAAATTGGTGACCGCACCGGCGAGGTGATAGTTAATGCACGCAATATTAAATGGTTACCCCAGCTCAATAATTCCGATGCACTGGCTCCCATATCACTCGTTTCGGGCATCGATGCTACCTTCGAAAACATCGACCGATTAATCGTGCGCCATCAGGGATCGGACAAAAACCTTATTACCCTCGATGGATTTAATATCTATCATACCGAACATTTTTTTGGCGCATTATCATCTTTCAATGTCAATGCTATTAAAGATGTCCGTATTCGCCGCGGAACACTCGACATCACTCAAGGGGGACGAACTTCATCGGTCATTGAACTCACCGGAAAAACCGGCAATGAAAAAAGATTTTCGGCCACAGCCGGCATTGACCAACTTGCCACACATATTGCCCTCGAAGGCCCGTTGGGCAAAAATATTACCTACCTCTTCACCGCACGCCGCTCGATTACCGACCGGTACCAATCACCCCTCTATTTTCAGTTGCTTAAGAATGTCCTTTCCGAAGATATTTCTATTAGAAAAAAACTCACCACCTTCGCATCCGATACCGCCCCTTCGACGCTTAAATTTTATGACCTGAATGCCAAAATATCGTTTCAACCCAGTCCCCTCGAAATTTTATCGGTAAGCAGCTACACTTCCGACGACCGGTTAAAATTTAGCCAGCAAAATACAAACAGAAACGTAACTGAAAGCGCCGACTGGGGAAACAAAGGACTTGGTCTGCAATGGTCACGGCAATGGAATGAAATCTTTAGCCACAGATTAAATGTGGGTTTATCTTCCTACCAATTGCAATATTTTCACCACGACACCCTTCTGCGCCGGCGAATCCGGCTACGAGATACTGTTTTAAAAAATTACGATACCTACAACAGCCTGAAGGACTTTAACCTGAATCTGGCTACTGTCATTAAAGTATCAGAATTTCATAGTTTTGAGACAGGAATCGGATATAATAGGGTCAACATCCGTACCAACGAATCGTATATTCAGACCAACAACCAGCTGCGGATATTGGATACCACGCGGGTGTACCGGCAATCGCCTACCACCCGTGCAGCCTGGATACAGTACAGCCTCAAATATGGCATTATCAAAGCCCTGAATATAGCGATACGTGCCGAACACTACAACCTAACACAACAAACCTACCTTAATCCAAGGTTCGAAAGTTATTTTACGGTACACCCGCAATTAACCCTTAAAACCTCAGCCGGTATTTATCGTCAGTACTTGTACAAAATAACTCAGGTAGGCAACAGCTACCGTAATCTCTGGGTAGCCGCCAACGGTAACGAACTGCCGATAGTAAAATCGGACAAGGCAATGATTGGTTTTACTTGGCGACACGACAACAGCACATACCTCGACATTGAAGCCTATCTTCAGCATACCTCTGGCATAACCATTATGCAAAAAACCATCCGAAGATCTAATAACCAGCTGAAGGCCAGCAACAAAATTTACCAAATCACCAATCGTACCATAGGCATCGACTGCATGGCAGGTAAAAAATGGCAACATTCCGAGGCCTGGGTGGCCTATAGCCTGAGCCGTACGTACAACCAGTCCGATAACCTCAACCACGGTAATGAATACCCAGCCATCGATGATCATCTGCACGAAATTAAATTGGGCACCATCTACTGGTGGCGCCGATGGTCATTGGCCACTACCTGGATCTATGGTTCGCCCCGCCCTTGGGATGAACTTAAATTTACACAAAACCTTCAACTGTCAACCGACTACCAAAAAAATGCTGCTTCGCTCCCATCTTACCACCGCCTCGATGCTGCCATCGCCTATTCGTTCAAAATCAACCAGTCGCAGTTCGATTGCGGACTCAAAATTTTTAACGTCTACAACCACAATAATGTCCTAACCCGCATCTTTACGCTAACCGACACCCCTTTGATCGATTATCTGCAGGGAAATCCCTTCTACACTTACGAGGAAAATGAAGGTATGAACTTTGCCTTTAATATCTATCTCAACTGGTCTTTTTAATCCCTGCGGTTTCAATAGTCCACGCAGCTGCATTAATTGCATACTTTTATTTCTGACAAAAGATAAAACCCGGACAACAACTGATGCAGATCAACAAAATCTTTTTTTCTCCAGCCGGCAAAACATGCACTTAGCCAGATAGCAGACAGCATGAGGAATAATATTTTTAAAAAATGCCTTTGCTCGGCGAAAATCTGTGACTTCGCCACATGTCAATGGTGATCCCCCAACCACACGCATAGCGAATAAATTTTGCCGATACTTTCCTATACTCAATCTTATCTATTGTGGTCATTACATTTTCACTTTGCGTTCTTTGCGTCATTTCTTAGCGACCTCAGCGTTTATTGCAATTAATAGATAATCAGTGTCTTATAAATTTTTTTCGAATAAACGGAAAGGTATATCTTATGCCGTATATGTATCTTTCACCATGGGACTAATTCAAATTTTTTTATATTTCATTTTCATAATCACCAATTCAAAAAAAATCATCTAAAATTTTAAACGACAAAACCTGTCGCTTGGCTACCCTATTTTTGACCCGTTAACCTAAAAAAATTAATACTATGAAAAGGAAATATTACTTCTTAGGAATGGCCTTGATGTTGTTTAGCAACAGCTTACAAGGCCAGTGGTACAACAACACAACAACCGTCGAAAATCCCCTAATGATAAAAAAAACTACACTTCCCATTTCTATCGATGGTAATCCCAACGACGTAGCATGGACCGCCTTAGAATGGATCCCTTTGACAAAATCCAACAATAGATCCACAAATTTCTCGGCTTACTTTAAAATTTCTTACGACGATGCCAATGTGTATGTGCTTGTCAAAGTATACGACGATACCCCTTTTTATACATACAATAGCGAATGGCAAAGTGATAACGTAGCTATTTATTTCAGCATGGACTTAATTTACACGGGTGAAGATATCTATTCCGAAGGCATGTGGCATATCAGATATCTCTCAGGTCAATCATCGAGTTTACAAAAAGTTACCGGACGTACAGGTAATAATGGAGATACCTGGCAAGTCGGCACAATTTTGCAAAATTCAAATTTTAAAGTAGCCCAAATGGACTATTACCCCTATTTTGTCGAATGGCAAGTGCCTTGGAATCTGCTTATTGGAAATTCAAACTTTGATCACCAAAATTTTAAATTCGAAATAGAGGTAGATAACTGTAATTCATACTATGAAAGAGAACAATTATTCTGGAATTCTAATTACGACGATCAGTGGACATCGAACCGAAATATGGGCTACGTGCGCCTATCCGATGTAACTTTGAATCCTGAAATATGCAAACAATACGTCGATTCCCTAAAATTAAGCCGCGACAGTATCAGTCTTTTAACCAACCAACTGAACCAACTGAATATCGAAAAAACAAATTTAACAAATAGTCTGAATCAATTACAGTTAACATTAAACCAAACAGAAAGGGAAAGAAATACAATAGCCGACAGTCTTGCCACCCTTTACAATTTACTGGTTAAAAACCAGTATATTAAGATACTGGCGTTCAACGAAGTTACTACCACTGTAGCTATGAAACAGGGAACTGTAAATCTGCACTTATACCCAAATCCCGCCCGAAACCGGATGGTCATCGAATGCAGCGAAAACATAACCAGCTATAGCATTTACACCACTTCGGGCACACTTATCACAACTTCGGCAATATCGCCTGCAAACCCCGACCGGTACGAAATTGAACTGCCGTTGCTGGCGCCAGGATTGTATAACCTACACTTACAAACCAACAAGGGAACCATTGCTGTACTTTTCCTCAGACAATAATAAAGCCAATAGAAAATTTATTCCAAAAACAATAATTGTCATCATGCATCATATTAAATGCCTTTCTCCAGGTTTTCAACGCCTGATAATAACGAACAAAAAAGTGAAGAAGAAAATTACGCTTCTGCAAACACCAACATTATATGTAATTTAAAAAAATCATGGCAATATGTCACACAATGTGGAAGCAATAGGGAATCATTCTGCGACAAAGAACCTGCCGAAGACGATCCCATAGTTTTATCTGAAAAACTCAACCTAAAATTCCCTTGCTGCTGTTAACAAATTATTACCCTTTTTTAAAAAAAAAATTACCCCTATAATCTCTATTAAGAATGTAAATTCGTTCATTCTAACACTAAAAACTAACCGCTATGAAAAAAACCTTACAATTCCTTGCCTGTGCGCTGATGTTCACAGGCAGTTCGTATGCCGCCAGTGATATCATACTGGGCGATTTTGAAGACAACAACTCCAGCTTTTACAAATGGTCAGGCGATAACCCTGTAGTTGTAGACAATCCTAATCCAGATTCAGTAAACTCGTCGTCGAAGGTATTGTTGTACAATGCCCATCAAGCCTGGGGTGGTGTAGCCCGCTGGTTTAACAACGGCATTCTTACCCCCGACCACATCAAAATCGAAGCCGATGTGTATATTCCCGGAGGTGGGGGTATCCAGCTTTATATGGACAACTCGCCTACCAACAGCAGTTCAAAGTTTACCCAATTTAAAAATGTCACCGGCGATTCGTGGCAGCATGTAGTATTCGACATTTCTTCGCTTACGCTGTTTGACTACAGACAAATTGCTTTCCAGAACAGTGTCGATACTGCACTGTACCTCGACAATATTAAAATTGTAGCCAAGGTAGTCATACCCGCCGATACCTTTGTGGTGGCCAAAAAACTCGATGCACCCGGCATCACCGATGATAACGACTACAGCGTAAAAGGCATCCTCACATGGGATACCGATTCACTATACCTGACCCTGATGGTTAAAGACGATACGATTGTGCTTGAACCCGGAAATCCCTGGGATGTTGACAATATCGAAATTTATCTCGACATGAAAAATCTTAAAACCGCTGACTGCCCGCGCAATAATACCTCCTGGCCACCCAGCTGGCAAAGCAATTACGGCATGTATCAGTTTAGGGTATCACCGCAGAAGACCTGGGAATCACTCAACGGATCCTACTCCAATGTTAAGGTAAATTACCGCTACGAAGCTACTGCCGACGGATATAACTTCTACATCAATTTTGCTGTTAAATCACTCGATTCGACCGTAAATCTTGCCGTTGGCGACTCCATCGGTTTCGATATCCTTGCCAGCGACGATGATACCAATCCGGCTGTCAGGAACCAAGTTTCGTATCATTCGCCGGTTACCACCATATACCGCGATGCCGCTTCATGGGCAACCATTGTACTTACCGAAAATGGTAAATTCGTGAAAGCTGAAGATAACATCGCTCCTACTGCCCCGGGCAACGTTACTGCTGAGATCGTTAATACCACCAACGTTAAACTTACCTGGGATGTCTCTACCGATAATATCGTAGTACAGTCGTATGTTATCTTCAATGGTAATACCCCAATAGATACCGTAGTAGCCGACTGTTCCAAGGCTAAAAATTCAGTTACTATCCGTAACCTGACCGACGGTACCTATACATTCAAAGTAAAGGCAGTTGACCTCTATGGCAATGCTTCCGCCTCAGCAAGCTCCAACACTGTAACTATTATTACCGATGCTGTTGCGCATGTAAGCACTGGCCTATCGATTTATCCCAATCCGGTGGCCGACGTACTCAATATCCGCAGCAGTGACAATGTCCGGCAGATTACCCTCTACAATATTACCGGTCAGGCTTGCCGTGTATTTATGATCAATAGCAACAACGCCAACATCGATCTTAGCAACCTCAACCCCGGAATCTATTTCATCAAGGCTGAAACTGACAACAGCAATGTCATTCAGCGGATCATGAAGAAGTAATAAACATCATCCATTCAAAAAGGGCTTACTGAACGGTAAGCCCTTTTGTATTTTATACCAAAACCTAATTGAAATTCAAACTTTGATTACCAAAATTTTAAATTCGAAATAGAGGTAGATAACTGTAATTCATAATCATTATTGTCCGACAAAAATAAAAAAACGTATTGTCAAAATTGTAAATTTCAGACAATCAATGATTTTTGTTTCAATATTTTGAAATTTTAAAAAGTAAGCCCCCTTGTTAGAAAATTTAGAAAAGGGTTAGTTGTACTATGTTATTTTCTTCTTTTAACCCATCTTTATCGGGATTTTCAAGGAAACGTATCAGAGGTATATAGTTAAACAGGTGAATTCTGCAGAAACTGACAAGGTTTGAAAATGACCATGAGCGTTTTACCTGCTTTTGAATGACTCTTAGGAGTAAATTTGTAATTAATGCGCAATAAATCTGAATTTTGATTGCATTTTCATTGTCGCCCAGAAAGTATTTGAGAGGAAATTTTGTTTTAACTGTTTAAACAATAACTCAATCTGCCAACGGAGCTTATATAAATCAGCAATAAAATCTGCTCTGAGCTCAAATAGATTGGTCAGAAATTCAAATTTACGCTTCAAGTTACGGTCGTAAAAGGTAGTATAAAAATGATTACTTTTGTTCATACTTGATACGGTTTTAATTTTAGCAAAACAAAAATGAGAGGAGAGCTTAGCTCTCCTCTCAAAATTTTTATCGGACAATAGTGATTTAAATTAATCAACTATCAGTAAAAATACCTACCCAAAAATACGTATCCCATCTAATTTAAAATACGCACAAGAAACGGGTATAATGTGGGTTTTATCAAAAACCTGAATGACATACTTTTGAATTAAATTTCTAAGGATGGGGTACCTTTTTGATCGTCTGAAAAATGATTTGCATTACCGCGAGGGGATGCAGGCATGCATCAACTGTGGCACCTGTACCGCTATTTGCCCTGCAGCCGAGTATTACGATTATGATCCGCGTGCTATCGTCGAAACGGTTCAACGAGGCGATGAGGCCGAGCTGGAATCGCTGATAAAGAGCGATACCATATGGTACTGCGGCGAATGCATGAGCTGTCGTACCCGTTGTCCGAGAAACAACACGCCGGGCTTAATCATCATGGCTCTGCGGGCACTGTCGCAGGATACCGGCTACTTTGCAGAATCGGAAAAAGGTCGCCAGCAAATCTACCTCAAACGCACCATCGGACACAACATCCTCAAAACCGGCTACTGCGTTTATGCCGAAGACATCGGTACCGATACCCATCCCGAGCAAGGTCCCGTGTGGGATTGGCGCCAACAACATTGGAAAGAAGTCATGGAACGTCTGGGCGCTAACTACCAAAAACCCGGTCCGGGCGCTATGCGACGTATACCCGACGATGCCATTAACGAGCTGCACAAAATCTTCGAAATTACCGGAGGCCTGAAGCAATTCGAAAAAATTGAAGAATATTCCGAAAAAAAAGCCCGATCGCTCGGCCTGCAATGGGACGAAACCCTCGATAACGAATACCTGCAGCAAACCTATAACGGCACCAGACAAAATTCCTGAAAAAAGTACAGTTTCAAAATATATAAATGATGAACAGGGGAAAACAACTTATTTGGCAAAACTATCAAAAAGAAATTGCCGACGACCATTTCTTTTACGTGCGGAGTTGTATACGGCAAAATTTTTTCCCCGGAGCCGAGGCTACCTTTCTACGTATTCTCAAAGATGTTTTGCAAAAAGATGTGTACGACGATCCCGATCATACCACCTGTACCGGTATCGGATATCATACCGACATAGTCCCCCTCGAAACCACCATGACGGTCGTTGCACGTCAGTTTGCACTGATGACCGAAAAAGGTTATAGCCATTTTATCCCTTCATGCGTCACCTCGTTTGGCATGTATCTCGAAATACTCGAAAGTTGGCACAATCATCCCGAAGTGCTCGAACAAGTTCGAAAATACCTGAAAGAAGCTACAGGACGTTCTTTTGAGTTGCCTGCAAACATTGTGCATGCCAGCGATATTATCTACAAGTTTAGATCCGAGATAGCGCAAAAAGCAAAATACCGTTTGATTAATAGATACACCGGCCAACCCCTTCGGGTAGTCGAACATATTGGTTGCCACTACGCCAAAATGTTCCCACACAAGTCCGTAGGAGGCGCTGAATTTCCCCGTGTGCTTGCCGGCATCATCGAAGAATGGGGGGGCGAAGTAATTGATTATCCCGAACGTCGTCACTGCTGTGGGTTCGGATTCCGACAGTATTTCATCAAAGCCAATCGCGGATACACCTTTTCAAGTGTAAAAAAGAAATTGGATTCCATGCAGCCCTATTCCCCTGACCTAATCGTTACCAATTGTCCCGGGTGCAATGTTTTTCTCGACAAAGGCCAATACGTTATCAGCGAGCAAGAAGGTATAGTATATGATGAAAACGGATACGGGATACCTGTGCTGAGTTCCGAAGAACTGGCCGGATTGGTTCTCGGCTTCGACCCTTGGGATATTGGTCTACAGGTACATCAGGTCAGTGTTGAGCCACTGCTCGATAAGATGGGGGTAGAATACGAACCTGAAAAAAAATATCTGGGTAAGGAAAACATACCGCTGGGACGACCCCTTCAACCAACCGTTCTGAAAACTATCTAAATATGCCAAGAATAGCAGTTATTGGAGGAGGTATTGCCGGGATGGAAGCAGCTATAAGGCTTTCAAACCTGAACTTTGAAGTCGATATCATCGAAAAATCTTTCAGCCTAGGGGGAAACGTAAATAACTGGCATGTGCTCTTCCCCGATCACTCCCCCGCACGACTACTTATTGACCAGCTCAAAAATCAATTGCGCGATAAAGTTAACATCTTGTTGGGTACCGAGGTCGTCCGCACCGAATATAACAACCAGCAATATATCCTTCATTTGTCCGATGGTACCCGCTTAACATTCGACGCCATAGTCATTACTACCGGATTTAAAGTTTTCCCGGCACAACGTAAAGAAGAATATGGGTATTCCATTTATCCCAATGTTATTACTTCTGCACAACTCGAGGAACTTTTCCAAAGCGAAAAACCCATCCATACTGCCGATCATCGCATGGCCAACCGCATTGCATTCATACACTGCGTAGGTTCCCGCGACGATAAAATAGGGAATCGCTATTGTTCGAAAGTGTGCTGTGTAACTGCTGTAAAACAAGCTATGGAGGTAGCACAGCGTAATCCCGGTTCAGAAATATTTCTGTTTTACATGGATTTGCGCATGTATGATCGTCATTTCGAAGACTTGTACTTTCAGGCTCAAACCCAGTATGGTATACGTTTCGTCCGCGGCCGCTTATCAGAAGTATCGGAAAAATCCGATGCCCGCTTGTACCTCAAGCTCGAAGATACTTTACTCGGTAAACCTTTACGGCTCACCGTCGATCTGCTGGTGCTGATGGTAGGCATGGAACCCGCCGATAACAGTCCTCAGCTGGCAAATCTGTTTTCTATCCCTGTGGGTACTGACAGATTTATACAGCCCGAAAACTTTCATTTGTACAAAAACCGAACAAGCCGGCCAGGTGTATTTGTGGCTGGCTGCGCAAGCGGTCCCAAGTCGATAGGCGAAACCCTCGCCGATGCCCGTTCGGCAGCTTTCGAAGTGTACAACTTTTTTAACAACAACTGATTATGCCCAGCTTCGGATTTTCTGTTCAACCCCCCCAGCATATCGACCTCGATAAAAACTATCGGGCAATATTCGATTTTATTAAAGAAAATGAACCCTCGTTTCAACGCTGTATTTATTGCGGATCGTGTGGAGCAACCTGCTCTGCCGGAAATTTTTCGCAGATGAGCCTGCGAAAAGTCAACCTGTTGATCTCACGGGGACAAATATCCGAAGTCAAAAATCTTATCGATAATTGCTTACTCTGTGGCAAATGCCAGCTGGTATGCCCCCGTAATGTCAATACACGAAAGGTAATACTGTTGATTCATAAGGCTTTAAAAATGCCATTGTCATGAAGTTTGACTGGTTTGTCGTTCCCTTTCTGGCAGGCCTTACTTTTGTGTTCGGCTTTTGCGGAATAAAATTTTACCGGTGCATCCGACAACTTTCACGGGGCGAAAAGCTCATGCTGAAAAAACATGTCTTCAGTCGTTCCTTATGGTTATCGGTAAAAGAAATTTTTTCTGAATCACTCTTGCACCGTAAGATTTTCCGCACTCATCCCCTTTTGGGTTACATGCATGCCAGTCTGGCCTTTGGGTGGTTTTTACTGATTGTGTTGGGAAATGTAGAGGTAAAGTTTTACTCCGAATACTCGGTCAATCCCCCGTACGTTCCTATTTTTCTAAACTATTTTGAACCCGTTACGGCACCAAATTTTTTTGGAAGGGGTTTTCGTTTCCTGATGGATTTGTTGCTGCTGGTGATACTATCGGGGGTTGCCCTGGCCTACTTCAAACGGTTCAATTCCCGTCGGTTTGGGATGCAACGTACTACACAACATCATTTCCTCGACCGTATTGCTATTATTTCGCTATGGTGCATATTTCCGGCACGTTTGCTGGCCGAAAGCCTATCGGCAGCTATCTATCACAATGGTAGTTTTCTGACCAATACGCTGAGTAAATGGCTATCGGCGCTACCTGTCGAATCGATGCTTTACCCCGCCTGGTGGGGCTATTCAATTGTGTTGGGTGCATTTTTCTTTACCCTGCCTTTTTCGCGTTATATGCATATCCCTACCGAAGTTTTACTCATTATCCTGCGTAATGCAGGCATACGTTCGCACTATTTCGGACATCCCTATCAGGAAGTTGACACATTTTCGTGCTCGCGATGTGGTATATGCATTGATGCCTGTCAGCTTGCTGCAGTGGGAAATTCAGTTCAACCAGTCTACTATTTACGAAGCCTCCGATACCAAAAGCCACACGAAAATCTCACCGAAAACTGCCTGCTGTGCGGTCGATGTGTCGAAGCCTGCCCAGTAGGGATATTTTCCACTGACATCCGGCGACACGAACGAACGTTGGGGCATGAAATGTGCAATACTCATTATGCATTTAAATATCAACTCAAGAATAATACCCCTATCGAGGTATTGTATTTTGCCGGCTGCATGACCCACCTTGTACCCGCTATAAAAAAGTCGATGACTTCGATACTCGATCATAGCGGATATTCCTGGCGTATGCTCGATGCCGATGAGGAAATATGTTGCGGCCGCCCTCTCCTACTCGCTGGACAAATAACGGCAGCCAACAAGGTTATAATGCATACCCGTTCCCTCATCGAAAACAGCCATGCACAACTATTGGTGACCTCATGCCCTATCTGCTTTAAAACCTTCAGCGAAAATTACCGCCTCTCTATTCCCGTTGTACACCATAGCCAGTTTATCAATATGCTGCAACAGGAACATCGGATTCCTGTCCACCGCAGAAATATTTCCGTCAAATATCACGATCCCTGTGAACTCGGACGCGGAATGCATGTGTACAACGAACCCAGATCGGTAATTAACCGTATTGCTCATTTACAACCAAACGTTCACGAAAAGGCAAAATCACTCTGTTGTGGCGGTAGTTTGGGCAATACTTACATCGATATGGAAACAAAACTTCAACTGGCTGATCAGGCGCTGCAACAAATGGAGGTTCAATCGGCCGATTACCTCATTACCGCCTGCCCCCTGTGCCTTAAAACTTTTTCATCCGTTTCACCAATTGCCGTCAAAGATATTGCTGAACTGGCTGCTGAAAGTATAAAAGACACTATTGTACCCTTTGTAAAGGTAATTGAAGAAAACAAATCTGCTACTTTTGCAGAAAAATAAGTTTTGGCGAAAATAGCAACCATGACCCGATACTTTCTTTATTTGCGCTATAAAGGAACCCAATACTGTGGGTGGCAAAAGCAGCACAATGCTCCTACGGTTCAGGCAACCGTTGAAGGAGCATTGCAAAATCTGCTGCACACCCCCACCGAGATTACGGGGGCAGGACGTACCGATACAGGAGTGCATGCCCGCTACTATGTAGCGCATTTCGATACCCTAAACGAAATATCCGATACCAAAGATTTTATTCACCGACTTAATGCCATCTTGCCCCACGATATTGCTGTCTTCGACCTCCGGCGCGTCAACGAAAATGCGCATGCCCGCTTTAGCGCTATCAGCCGCACCTATCAATATTTCCTGATACAACACAAAAACCCATTTAACTGGGAATATGCATGGCAAGTATATTATCCGCTCGAAATAGCATTGATGAATCAGGCGGCAGCATTCTTAACAGAAGTTCGCGATTTTACTGCTTTTGCCAAACTTCATAGTAACAATAATACCAATATCTGTGAAATATATCAGGCCGAATGGGAACAACACAACGATGAATGGGTATTTACTATTACGGCCAATCGGTTTTTGCGCAATATGGTGAGATCTATTGTAGGAAATCTGGTCGATGTAGGCCGAAAAAAAATTCCTATCGACGAGTTTAAAAAACGGGTACTGCAGGGCGACCGATCGCTGGCTTCGGTCTCGGCACCTGCTAAAGGATTATTTTTTAGCAATGTCGAATACCCTCCCTCTGTTTTTGCGGAAAATTATGTGAATAACTAAAAACAAGTGTTTATATTTTATACCACATTTTGATTTTTTTTACCATAAAAAAACTTTAATTTTGGCACATGGGATTTGAATTTGATAACGATTTTCCATTCACCGATGAGCCTGAACTCCAGGACGTTGTGGAGCGTTATCGTCTGATGTTGAGAAGCAATACTCCGTTGTACTTCGATTCGCACGAATTTATATTGCTTATCGACTATCATCTGCATAACCGCGAATATACCGAATCCCTTAAAATTGCTGAATTTGGTATCAACCAACATCCTTCATCCTTCGATCTGAAATTAAAAAAGGCGGAAATTCTCTTTCGGCTGAAAGACTATGCCAATGCCCTTTTACTGGTCAAAGAGCTCGAAAATATCGAAACAAATAGTTCCTACCTGTCCTATTTTAGGGGACTTATCCACAGCAATCTCAAACAAAAACGGGAGGCGGCCTATTATTTCCAGAAAGCTGTCCTGCAAGCACAAGATTCCAACGAGGCTATCGATACTCTATTTCAGATTGCTGAACATTATCAGGAAAACAATGACCTACAAACCGCCAATTTTTACTTGCTCGAAGCTCACAAAATCGACCCTTACGATAGCGAAATTATCATTGAATTAGCCCAGAATTTTGAGACCTACGATTTGCATCAGGCCGTACATTACTACAACCTCTATCTTAATCAACATCCCTTTCATTCCTCGGCCTGGTTCGATATTGGTGTAGTATATTCACGCCTCGAAAATTTTGAAAAGGCGCTCGAAGCTTTCGATTTTGCTATTGCACTGTACGAAAATTATCTGGAAGCATACTTTAACAAGGGAAACGCTCTGGCCAATCTTGGCCGTTACCAAGAGGCTATTGAGGCTTTTGAAGAGTACGCACGGCTACTCAACGAAGAAAACGAAGATGATGACTTCGAACCCAATGAAATGCTCGAAGTCTACTGCAGTATTGGCGAGTGCCACGAACGCATGGGCGACCTCATTAATGCGCTCACTTACTACGAAAAAGCCCTGAAAATTGACCCCCATTACCCCGATGCCTTATATGGAGTAGGAATTGTATGCTCGCTATGCGATAATCTTACCGATAGCCTCAAATACATTCGTAAAGCCATCGAGCTCGACCCCTTTAATTCCGAATATCACTTTTCGCTGGGCAATGTATACCGGCGTATGGGCAAAATCGACAAAGCCCTCGAAGCATACCGATCTGCTACCCATATCGATCCCCAGGACTATGAATCGTGGGTGAATATCGCCCAGTTGTATTTCGAAAAAAACTTGCTCACTAAGGCTATACGTACCCTCGAAGAAGCTTACGAAAACAACCCCAAAGTGGCCATCATCGAATATCGTCTGGCTGCCTTCTATTTCCTCCGAAAAAATGAAGCCGACGGTATGAATTTTCTTCGAAAAGCCCTTATTCATGACAACAGCAAATACCTTGAATTCTTTAAAATTTATCCCGAAGGGACTGAAAATGAAAAAATTCAAAACCTTATAGCAAAATATCGCTAAATATTTTGACCCATGAATTTCCATCTGCCGTACATTCCCAACCGAAATGCTAAACCCCGTAACGCTGGTATTACCATGGTAATGGATAAAGGGTTAAGTGTAAGAGAAACCGAGGATTTTATCTCTTCTTCCGGCGAATACGTAGATTTAGTAAAGTTTGGTTTTGGTACCAGCCTGATTACAAAAAATCTGGAGGAAAAAATTAAACTCTACAACGATGCCAACATTCGCCCATATTTTGGTGGAACCCTCTTTGAAATGTTTCTGGTAAGGGGTATGTACGACGAATTCCGGCGTTTTATTGACCGCTACCGCCTCGACCTGATAGAAATATCCGATGGGTCTATTTCCCTTGCCCATGAGGAAAAACTCAAATATATCCGCGAGCTTTCCACTCAGGCTACCGTAATTTCTGAGGTAGGTAGTAAAGTTGCCGGCGTTGTTATTTCGCACGAAAAATGGGTGGAAATGATGAAGCTCGAACTCGAAGCCGGATCCTTCAAAGTCATTGCCGAAGCCCGAGAAAGCGGAAATATCGGTATTTACAACCCCGATGGCACGGCCAACAAAGAGCTTATCAACGATATCATCGAACACGTTAATACCGATAACATCATCTGGGAAGCTCCCAATAAACCCCAGCAGGTTTGGTTTATTAAACTGCTTGGATGCAATGTTAATCTGGGAAATATTGCTCCCAATGAGGTTATAGCCCTCGAAACTCTCCGACTGGGACTGCGCGGAGATACTTTTTTCCAGTTTCTACCCGAAGAAATTACCCGTCAATACATTATGAAACATAGCTAATATGACAGAAAAAATGCGGACCTTCGGTCTTATTGGCTTTCCGCTCGAACATTCCTTTTCTGCACAATATTTTTCGCAAAAATTCAGCAAACTGGGTATTACCGATGCCCAATATCTGAATTTCCCCATCGAAAGCATTGATCTCTTCCCTTCCCTTTTTGACAAAGGATATAAACTTTGCGGACTTAATGTGACTATCCCCTATAAACAAGCTGTAATACCCTATTTGCACAAACTTTCGGAGGTAGCACAAGCCATTGGTGCTGTGAATACCATAAAAATTTCGAACAGCGCCAACGACAAACCCATACTTACCGGTTACAATACCGATGAATACGGTTTCAGAATATCGCTGTTGGAATATCTGAAGCCTTACCATACCAAAGCTTTGATCTTAGGCACGGGTGGTGCGGCTAAAGCTATTGAATACGTGCTTAAAAATTTAGGCATACAGTATCTCTACGTCTCGCGCCAACCCAAAAATGAGGGACAAATCGAATACAATTCTCTGACCCGGGATCTGATGAACGAATACCTCCTGATTATCAACACCACACCCGTCGGTATGTATCCACATGTAAACGATGCCCCGCCTATCCCCTACGAATTTATCACGCCCCACCATTTATTGTACGATTTAATCTATAATCCCGCTATCACTCAATTCATGAGCCTTGGCGCAAAATACGGAGCTACAACGGTAAATGGCAGCAAAATGCTCATGCTTCAGGCCGAAAAAGCTTGGGAAATCTGGAATACTGCTGAATAATCAATCCCCGATACGTAAGCATTCAGTTTTAAACAATACTACTTTTACTGCACCGGCGGGGCAATCAGCGCCTGTGTTGCCCTTTTGCTCGCCAAGTTATAGACTTCGCCGCAGGTAAATGGCAGTCTCGACTGGTTTAGCAAAAACTGCTTACAAAAAATAAAAAGACCTTTTGAAGATTTATTAAAATTTCTTATACTTGCTATTACATGATCTTAGTCATACTTATACAACCAATTTAGGAGATATTGCATGTTTTTTTCGGACATATAAACGAGTTGTGTGCCATTCTAAAACGAATCATAGACAATGATGCAAATTGACAAATTGAGTATTACGCTTTCAGTAATAATACTCTTAAGTCCGTATTTATTACGAAAACGACAGACAGTTTCGGAACTTTCTGGACTGGTGACAACCTTCGGAATTTTAGGGACATTCATCGGCATATTTGCCGGACTAATAAATTTTGAGGTAACCGACATCCAAGGAAGTGTTCCAAAACTTCTTGAGGGACTTAAAACTGCTTTTTTAACATCTATCGCTGGTATGACAGCGGGTATTCTTCTAAAACTTTTTCCTGGTATTTATTTAATCAAGGTGCAAGATGATACAGCAGAAAAAGCATCCATTGAAACAATGGTAAAATTACTTTATGAGATTACAAAAAATCAAAAAGAACTCTCGGAAAAAGAAAATGAGCAACTGAAAAACATTGAAAAGGCATTATGCGGTGACGGAGAAACCACTTTGCTAACACAAATTCAAAAATTGCGGACAACAACTTCCGATAAGCAAGACGAATTAATAAAAGAGTTCCGAGAGTTTGCAAAAAATATGGCTGAAAACAACAGCAAAGCACTCATTGACGCATTGACACAAGTAATGCGGGACTTCAATACAAAAATCAATGAGCAGTTCGGAGAAAACTTTAAGCAATTAAATGAAGCAGTTGGAAAAATTTTAGTTTGGCAAGAACAATACAAACAGCAAGTTGAAAAAATGTCGGAACAATTTGAACGAACATTGCAAGGTGTTGAAAATTGTGAAAAATCATTGACAAGCATAAAAGAGAATGCCGAGCAATTCTCTAAAATTGCAGAAAATCTTGGCGAATTATTAACTGGACTGAATGAGGAGAGAGAAAAAATTTCAGAAAACTTAAAAGCATTTTCGGAAATGGCAACCAATGCAAAAAATGCATTCCCGATAATTCATCAAGAAATCATAAAACTCACAACAGATTTTTCAAAAAAGGTTGAATTTGCTACCTCTGAAATTGCCCAAGTAGTTGTAAAGCACAAAGAAAGTTTAGCACAGCAAGGCAATATGATAACTGAAACACAAAAAAGTGTAAATACTCAATTAACTCAAATGATTACCAATCTCAATGGACAGATTGATGAACTTATGAGGGGCAATGCAGAAAGGATTACAAAACAAGTTACGGAGTTAGACAGAGCATTGGGGCAAGAACTTGAAAAATCTTTGCAATCATTAGGCAATCAACTTGCATCGCTTTCGCAACGATTTGTGAATGATTATGCCCCACTTACAGATAGATTGCGAGAAGTAATTAACATAGCTAGAAATATTGAATAATGGCAAAGATATTTTCTAGTTCAAAGGAAAACGGAGAATACTGGATTTCAATTTCAGATATGATGTCCGGTTTGATGATGATATTTCTTTTCATCTCAATTTCCTATATGATTAGCGTAATCCGAGAGAAAGATAAAATTAAAGAAATAGCAGTAACCTACAACCGTTTGCAAAATGACCTTTACGAAGATTTATACAATGAATTTAAGAATGACCTGCAAAAGTGGGACGCTACTATTAACCGACAAACTCTTTCTGTAAGATTTGAAAGCCCAGATGTATTATTTAAACTTGGTTCATCTCAATTGGAAAATAAATTCAAGGAAATCCTTGAAGATTTTTTCCCCCGTTACATAAAGATTTTGATGAGCGAAAAATATAAAAGTGATATTGAAGAAATTCGCATTGAAGGACACACATCAAGTGATTGGGCAACACAATGCCCGCCTGATGTTGCTTACTTTAATAATATGCAACTTTCACAAGACAGAACAAGGAGTGTGTTGGAATATGTTTTGACACTCCCATCTATAGCTGATCATAAAGATTGGTTAAAAAAGTATCTCACAGCAAACGGTTTATCTTCAAGCAAACTAATTTTTTTACCTGATGGTAGAGAAGATAAAGATAAATCCAGACGAGTAGAATTTCGGGTAAAAACAAATGCAGAAAAAAGAATTGTAAAAATTATCAATGAAGCAGAATGAAACTTCCAGATTTTCATAATCACCAATTATTTAATGAACTTCGGCAAAAAATGGGTGCTGAATTAGTTGAAATTAAAATGGAAAGCACACCTTGGCAAAAAATAGATACTGATGATTTGCTTGGTAGGCTAAATAGTATAGAGGGAATTTTAGTTGAAAACATTAGAGACATTGAAATTAAAGAGGACGGAACATTTGAATATAGAGGTCAAAAAGTTTTAGTTTACATAAGAGACCAACGATATAATCCCCGCAATGATAAAAAAGGCGAATATAAATTTCATATTTCAACCTGCGAAACAATAAACAGATTTATTCAAAATAATCGCTTTGACAGATATGTAGTATCCAGAAGGACAAATGGAAGATTTTTAGTGAACATCATAGATTCCTTCACAAATTCAGTTATTAAGAAAGATGTAGAAATGGAATTGAAAGTATGTAAAAACTGTCTACTTAATTTAAGTTACAAAGGTTATAGAGGGCATTATGATCCTGAATCAATAAAGATTTACAAAAACTTTAATCTAGAAGAATTTTTCGAACAATACAGCACTCGGCACACTACGATACCAACACATACAGACGCGAACGCCCCCCATGACGTATACACGGATGACTTTGAACAAATATCCCGACAAATCAGAGAGCAGTGTGACTGGACCTGCCAAAATTGTGGAATAAAAGTAAAACCAGAGCATAGAAACTTTTTGCATATACACCACATTAACGGGGTAAAATCGGACAACAGACCAACAAACTTAAAATGTTTGTGTATCAAATGCCACGCAGAACAACCTGACCACGAACACTTACAATTTTCACCTGACTATTTTAAATTTAGAGAACTATATCCTTGACACCGACAGACAGACAAAAGAAAAGAACGGCACTCAACAGCGGGTTTAAGAAATGGCGGCTGACGAGCAAATTGAAAGTGTGTGCAATTAATTTACTTTTGTAGCGGGGGACAGTGACGAGCATTTAATCCGCCACTTCATAAACCCGAAAACCGTTAGCGGGCATGTTAAAAAATACACCTTGACAATTTTAAATAGATAAATTTTATGAAAAAAATGTATTTAATGATTTTTTGGACCTTTCAGATATTGATTTTGTATGGTCAGAGTAATGAAAAAAAGTTACTCATTGATATTACAGGAGCTTATTATAGTCATAAGGATAATGTTTCAATCGGAGGCAATGGTAATGAATTAACAAGTAAAAATGGAAAAATTTCAATTGGAGTAAATTATAGAATTAGTAATATATTATATATTGGACTTGGCTTTGATTATTTGAACTGTAACGAAAAGCAAGATATTTCCTATTTTAATAATGATGATGCCAACAATAATACGTTTTTACTTTCTAATTCCATTTCTCTTAAAAATTCTATTTTCACACCATCAATTAATGTAAAATTATTCAAACTCTTATCTGATAAATGGTTTATAGGATTGAATGTTTTAAACGGCTTGAGCTTTATTAATACAAAAAGTGAAAGTACTTCTGCAATGGAAGTAATATACCCAACTAATAGTTTACCTTTTTTAAAGGGAACTAATAGCACTCAAGATAAATCCTACTATTTGATTTCTTTTGAACCGGAATTAAGATATTTCATATCAGATAAACTTAGTTTGAAATTGCTAATAACGGGGTTTAGATTCGATACTTTAAATAAAGGTCAATTCTTTTGTTTTTCAAAGTCAAATGAAATATTTTGGTCTTTAGGACTTGGATTGGGATTGAAATAAACACGCCCGCTAACACCGCATATATTTTATTGGGGTTGCAGTAATAATTGCAAAGGCTTTGTTACTATTAAAGCTTGGTGTACCTTGATAGTGAAGCGCTCCGTGGTTCCCCAACAAAACATATGCGCAACGTTTGGCACAAGCGGAGAAAAGACAACGACACAGCAAATTGACAATGAAAACGGAATATTAAATTTGGTATGAAAAACGAAACTGACAGACAAATAAGCCGACACTCATTGCCTACCCTTCTGTGTTATAATTTTTTCCCCCACCGCACAAAAGTTTTGAAATGCGAAGCATTCACGAACACCGTTGAAAGTAGATGTCTCGTGAGTAAATTCTATGCCAGCCCGCAAAGGCACATTTGGCTTTGCCCCGCCCACAAGCCGACCCTTCAGCAAATGCGAAGCATTCACGAATACCTTTAAAAAACAATAATACAATGAGTAAAACCAAAAGAGCCGTTTTTTACCAACGCACTAATTGAGGTTACGATATGAAGTTTTGTTACATTGATGAGAGCGGAACTGGTGACGAACCAATAGCAGTGATGGTTGGACTGACAGCTCCCAAGTTTGATGGTAAAAGGGATGTGATTAGGGGATATGCCAATAACATTTTAAATCTGGCTATTCCAAAATCTAACATATATTTGGCCCGGAGAAGGTGTCCGGCTGCTGATTATTTTTACAGATATGCACCAACTCCGATAAGATAAACCGAATACGAAAATAGAATTATAAATTCAAGTATGGAAAACGGAAAAAGAACAACAAAAACTACTGCTCAAAAACCCATTGAGCAGTATGAACATAAAGACAAGCAACGGCTCAACAATCCGCCTGTGGGACTGGTAGATGCCTATACCGACAACGGTGGCTTAAAAAAGAAAACTTACCAATACGATCCGCACCTCGACCCGCAGCTCGTTTGGGCAGGCAAAGCCGAGCATACCAGTTTTGAAGTGCCCATCGTGAGCCTGCACGTGCACGAACGCATTGACCCCCGACGCATCATTGAAACGGTACGTAAAGAAGAAGAAGCCCCCAAGCAATTGAGCTTGTTTGAAGAACAAAAGAAACCCCTGCGCGAAGCCATTGAATTTTACAAGCACAAAGAAAACTGGACCAACCGGCTGATTGCAGGCGACAGCCTATTAGTGATGAACAGCCTTTTGGAAAAAGAAGGCATGGGCGGCAAGGTACAGATGATTTATTTCGACCCGCCCTACGGCATTAAATACGGCAGTAACTTTCAGCCTTTTGTGAATAAACGGGATGTAAAGGACGGTAATGACGAAGACCTCACCGCAGAGCCGGAAATGCTAAAAGCATTCCGCGATACTTGGGAATTGGGAATACATTCTTACCTGACTTATTTAAGAGATAGGTTACTGCTGGCAAGAGAACTACTGCATGAAAGCGGAAGTATTTTTGTGCAAATTAGCGATGAAAATGTGCACCATGTTAGAGAATTGATGGATGAGGTGTTCGGCAGTGAGAATTTTGTAAGTTTGATTTCATTTACTTCAACAAGTGGTATTCCAGGTCTAACATTATCTAGAGCTGGAGATTATATTGTTTGGTATTCAAAACAAAAAGAAAAAATAAAATACAGACAATTATATTACCTAAAAGAAGATGAAATAGCTCATTATAATTTAGTTGTAGAAAATAATGGAACTGTAAGGAATATTACGGCTGAAGAAAAAAATAATCTATCGTTATTACCGAAAGGTGCTAAACTCGCAGCATCCCAATCATTAACTTCCCAAGGAGAAACAAAAACTGAAAATGAAGTTATTTTAGATGGAAAAAAATATTTACCAGGTTCAGGACAACACTGGAAAACAACTGTTGATGGAATTAAGAATGTTTACAAAAAAGGAAGAATATTATTTTCTGGAAATTCCATTAGATATTTACGATTTAGGGATGATTTTCCAGTTATTGCAATTAACAATATTTGGCTTGATACTGTAATTGGAAGTCAAGAAAAACAATATGTAGTTCAGAGTTCTGAAAAAACTATTAAGCGTTGCTTACTTTGACCACCGACCCTGGTGATTTAGTCCTTGACATAACTTGCGGAAGTGGAACAACTGCCTACGTTGCAGAGCAGTGGGGCAGGCGCTGGATAACCTGCGATACTTCCCGTGTAGCCATTACCCTTGCCAAGCAACGGCTAATGACTGCGGTATTTGATTATTACGAACTGGCTCACCCCGACGAAGGGGTAGGCAGTGGGTTCAAATACAAGACCGTGCCGCACATTACGCTTAAAAGCATTGCCAACAATCCGGAAATAGATGAGATATACAAAAAAATGCATCCGGCAATAGAAACGGCGCTGGCGAAGCTAAATGCGGCACTGAAAGGCAATGCCATTCGGTTTGAGGTAACCACAGGCGGGCGGGCAGGGCAGATAGTGGATTTTGCTGCACCGGATAGCCAAACCTTTACCATGCCCAGCGGTCAGGTGGTTCAGGTCAATCAGCTGCTCGAATGGGAAGTACCTTTTGAATGTCCCCATGAATGGCCCGAAACAGCCCGAAATGCATTGGCAGTCTTTCATAAAGCACGCAGAAACATGCAGGAAAAAATGGATGAAGCCATTGCCAAATATGCCCCGCAAGAAACCCTTTACGACCAGCCTTATATCGATAGTAAAAAATTGCGGGTAACCGGTCCGTTTACCGTTGAGGCCGTTCCTGCACCAGTTGCCAAATCGTTTGAAGAGGTGGAAGCTGACACCCCCATGGAAGCCGACACTTCTGTTTCAAGAAGCGGCGAAACCCTACGCCAAGAAGAGTGGAGAAACGAATTGCTCCGTGCGGGCGTGAGAGCCAAAGGCGGTAAGTTGATTGAATTTACACGAGTAGAGCCCTTAAGTGGCACACGGTTTCTGCAAGCCGAAGCCGAAACCAAAGAAGATAACCCCAAACGGGTGGTTGTATGCTTTGGCCCTGAACATGCCCCTTTGGAACAACGCATGGTAGAACTGGCTTTGGAAGAAGCAAGAACGCTAAAACCCAAACCCGAGATTATTTTGTTCTGTGCTTTCCATTTTGACCCCGAAGCCCGCAAAGACATAGAAGAAACCAACTGGCCGGGCATTACGCTGTTGGAAGCCCAAATGAATGCCGACTTGCTTACAGACGATTTGAAAAAGAAACGCAGCAGTAATGAAAGTTTTTGGCTCATTGGTCAGCCCGATGTACAAATCACCGAAATTACATCGGGAGAGAACAAAGGCAAATACGTTGTGGAAGTTCATGGTTTTGATTATTACAATCCAAAAACCGGCACAGTGGAAAGCGGGGGGAAAAACGATATTGCCATGTGGATGCTCGACCATGATTATGACGGCAGAAGTTTGTTTCCATCCCAAGTGTTTTTCCCCATGGCAGGAGCCAAGGAGGGTTGGGCAACCTTAACCAAAAACCTGAAAGCCGAAATAGACGAAGAAAAAATTGAAGCATTTCGGGGGACAGTATCATTGCCGTTCACGCCCGGAAAAAATGTAGCCGTCAAAATCATTGATGCAAGAGGGATTGAATCATTAAATATTATCAGGTTATGATTCACCAATCCTTCCTTCGATGTATAAAGGTAGAAAAAGAAAAGAAGGCTAACTCCACCCTTTAGGACGGATTGAACGCACCAAGTAAGCACTAACTCCGCCCTTTAGGGCGGAGCCATTAAGCAATAGTAACAAAGGGCTTTAGCCCTGAATAGATGAAAACATCAAGTAAAGAATAAGAATAACTTCGCCCTTCAGAGCGGATACATTGAAAACATCAAGTAAAGAATAACTCCACCCTTTAGGGCAGTTGAACGCACCAAGTAAACACTAACTCCGCCCTTTAGGGCGGAGCCATCAAGGCAATAGTAATAGTAACAAAGGGCTTTAGCCCTGAAAAAAAAAGATAAGATGGCATTCGTCAAAATAATGATACACGCAGTATGGGGAACTAAGAACAGAGAGCCATTCCTCACTAAGGAACTCCTTACGGTTGTCATCGACCACATCAGGCAAAACGCAAAAACAAAAGAAATATATATTGACCGCCTAAATGGTCATACAGATCATATGCATTGCTTGATGGGACTAAATGCAGATATGAGTATTGCTAAAGCTATTCAATTGATAAAAGGAGAATCGGCTTTTTGGATAAATAAACATAAGCTCACCAAATCAAAGTTTGAATGGGCAGATGAATACTTTGCTGTTTCGGTTAGTGAATCGATGCTTGATAACCCAAATCCGTCAATAGAAATAAAATCTCTAATGACGGTCATTAGAGATTTTATTCAATAACTACCAGATTATTAAATCATTAAATTCGCTGAAAGTATTAAAAAAATTACTTTTTTTGTGTAAGCATTTCTTACAACATACGAAATCAAGACAAATCGACTTTACCGACAAAGAATTACCCCATGGGAAGGCATGTCACTTTTAAAGCAAATACTTTTTAAGTCGGACTATTTCATTTACCAACCTAATGATCTGGGTTAAAACAAAGCAATGGATTAGAGAAATAAAGGGCAAACGCCAACCTTCAGTTGATGTCACACTCCCTGTGTTTATAAGGAATAAGATTCATCATCAGGAAAATAACTCTATGAAGTCTTTTAATTACACGCAGGATGAATTAAAACAATCTATTGAATTTTTAATAAAAGTAGTTTCGGCAAAAAAAGACTTTATAGAAGACTTTATAGAAGATGATTAACTTTGCACCATGGCAAATGAAATAAATATCAACCCCAACATGCTTACCTGGGCTATCACCCGGGCAGGGTATGATGTGCCTGCATTTGCCCAAAAATTCCCAAAAATATTAGAATGGCTGGAAGGCAAAAAGAAGCCTACAGTAAAGCAGTTAGAGGAATTTTCTAAGAAAGTTTACTTACCTTTTGGCTATTTGTTTTTACCCCATCCGCCACAGGAAAAACTGCCCATTCCTTTTTTCCGCACTAACGGAAACCAAACGGATAAAATTCATATCAATGTGTATGATACCATTTTGCTTTTGCAGCAAAGGCAAGATTGGTTAAAAAACTATTTACAGGACAATGATTTTCCACGCTTACCTTTTGTAGGTAAATTCAGAAACAACATTGATGTTAATGCCATTGTAGCCGACATCCGTCAGACATTGCAATTACCTGAAAATTGGGCAAGTCAGTTCAAAACATGGCAGGACGCCCAGGACCATTTGGTGCAGCATATTGAAGACAAAGGTATCATTACCATATTCAACGGCATAGTTGAAAACAACACACACCGTCCCATTCCTGTTGACGAGTGCAGAGGTTTTGTTTTAGTGGATGAATATGCTCCTTTTATGTTCGTAAACAATTCTGATTTCAAATCTGCTCAGATGTTCACCATTGTGCATGAGTTAGCACATATTTGGACAGGGCACAGTGCAGGTTTCGATTTCAGAAGATTACAACCAGCGAATGACCCGATTGAAATGCTGTGCGATAAAGTAGCTGCTGAATTTTTAGTCCCTGCACAGGAGTTTCATAAAGTATGGAATCACAGACCAAATGATTTCGCTTATGCTTCCCGATATTTCAAAGTGAGTGAAATTGTAATTGCCCGTAGGGCTTTAGATACAGGCAAAATCACAAAAAAACAGTTTTTTGATTTCTACGAAGATTATTCTAATCGGGAATTTGCAAAAAAAGAAAATCAAGGCACTGGTGGCGATTTTTATGCAACAACCAAAAAGCGTATCAGTATCACATTCGCCAGTCATGTTCATCAGGCAGTAAAATCAGGAAAATTACTTTATCGTGATGCCTATAAACTTACGGGCTTAAAAGGCGACACGTTCGAAAAATTCTTCTCTAAACACCTGTAGCCCAAATGCCGGTATATGTCTTAGATAGCAATTTTTTTATTGAAGCACATCGAAAAAATTATCCACTTGATGTTGCTACTGGATTTTGGAACAAGGTTAGACAATTGGCAGAGGAAGGCAGAATTATCAGTATTGACAAGGTCAAGAAAGAGCTTTACGACAAAAACGATGCACTTGAAGAAGGGTGTAGAAACAATTTACCCGAAGACTTCTTCAAAGACACATCAGTTGTAATGGATGCTTATGCCCAGGTGACAGCTTGGGCAATGTCGAGAAGTGGACATTACTTACAAAATGCCTTAAACGAATTTTTGGATGCAGAAGAAGCAGATGCTTTCCTTGTGGCTTATTGCCTTGCTGACAATGCTAACAGGTTTGTTGTTACACAAGAAGTAAGCGAACCCAACAGACAGAACAAAGTAAAAATACCGGATGCTTGTATTGCATTGAATGTTTCGTATGTGAACACCATTGAAATGTTCAGGCAATTAGGAGAAACGTTTTAGCCCATGCAGCATTCACATACATACCGCATTCGCACAAGCCAATGCACAGACCAAAAATGCGGTAAGAGTGTGCCTTCCCCAACCCAAGAAGAAATGCGAAGCATTGGTGAACACCTTATACAATTGAATAAATTAGGTGAACAATTTCAAAATTTTTTCTCCCCCGCTTCAAGAAAAAAATTAAAACACCCCATCGCACAACCCGACACAGCCAGACAAGAAATCACTCAGACAATGACAGCTAAAGCCCAATCATACAGCAATTTTCAGGCATGGTGGACAAGAACGCCAGCTGCTAACAGCGGTTTTGTTTCATACGGGGTGAAGTGCTTAAATTCAAGTGTAGTTTTTCAATTTAACTTTAGTGCTGGGTTGACAGTTTTGTGCCCTGAAATCCCGCACGAACGCATGGCCGCAAACCGTTCTTTGCGATAAAAAAGTTAACCGCAGAGAAATTTCTTGTGCATCCTTTGCTCGCCAAGTTATAGGTTTCACCGAGCAACGAAAGTGCTTTTATCATAAAATACTTTTCCTACACGTCGGATATGGTCAAGAAGGTCGGTGTTATTAATCTGCAGGGATAAGTCTATTTTATAGGGTAGAAAGAGGTCATCGAGATCGTTTTCCATTTTTTGCAAAGTCGTGATATTGAGGCCATCACCCATTAAGGTCAGGTCAATAGTTCGTGCGTGTATTCAAAGCGTTGAATCAAACCTTCCTTTTTGATGTCATCCAAAAAGTCATCATCATCAATATTACCGGCGTCATCGATCGGATATTCCTCTTTAATTTTTCGGACGGCTTTTTCCAGTTTCCGAAATGCCTTGACATAATTGCCAAAGCATTGTTGCCAGCGTATATCCTGCGCATCCATCTTTTTATTTATTTAAACCTGCTGATTGCTCCCGAATAAATGGGTGTTTTCGACCTGAGCACGAATAGTGTCATTAGAAATGGTAACATAATATCCGTCGGTAATGAATGCCGAAAAACCTTTTATGCAGTTGATTAGTAGCAGGATTACCAAATATTTCCGTTTGCATATTTAGGGTTACGTACAAATTTAAAGATAATTTCCGTATCTGACATAAATTTCTGTTGCTCAGCTGGTATTAAAAAGTTTAACTGCCGACCACGCAGAAAAATTTATTTGTAAAAACTTCGCCCTACGAGATCTCATTGCACCGGGCTGGACCAGTTATCGTCTGAAAAAGGTAATATTATGCCTGTATTATTTCTGAAATGACAAACATTCGTACTACCTTTGTAAAAAAACAATTCGATGGATCGTATAGCGGTTTTTCCGGGTTCGTTCGACCCCTTTACCATCGGACACGAGTCTATTGTCCGCAGGGCGTTGAATCTTTTCGACCGAATTATCATTGCCATTGGAGTCAACACAAATAAAGTTGATTTTTTTCCACTGGAAAAACGTTTGCAGTGGATTAAAGAGGTGTTTGAGTACGAGGAGAAGGTGAGCGTAATGAGCTATACGGGATTGACGGTCGATTTCTGCCGTAAGCAAAATGCACGGTTTATCATTCGCGGACTTCGTACCTCGGCCGATTTTGAATACGAGCGGTCTATTGCTCAGGTCAATCGGGCTATGGCCGATGATATCGAAACTATCTTTATCCTCACCTTGCCCGAACATACAGCGATTACCTCTACGCTGGTACGCGATATACTCAGGCATGGTGGTGATGCCAGCAAATTTCTCCCCAACAGTAAGGATTTGAAAAACCTGCGTATTCATTAGCCAGTATGTCGGGCTGCCGGCCGTGCCTTAGCCATTAAATTTTGAAATGCCGGTCCATTTCGCGCTGGAGATCTTTTTTCTTGATATCCTCGCGTTTGTCGTATTGCTTTTTCCCGCGTGCCAGTGCAATATCGAGTTTGGCCCAGCCCCGTTCGTTAATCCACAGCCGATAGGCTATGATGGTAAGCCCTTTCTCCTGCGAACGACGAAAAAGCTTGTTTAGTTCCTTCTTTGTCAGCAGTAATTTACGTACCCTCCGCGGATCGTGATTATTCAGGTTGCCCCACTCATACTCGGCAATATGCAGACCTTTTACGTAAAGCTCGCCCTTCTCGAAATAGCAATAGGCATCAACCAGATTGGCCTTACCGGCACGGATCGATTTAATTTCTGTCCCGGTTAACTTTATCCCCGCTGTATAACGTTCCAGAAATTCGTATTCAAACGAAGCTTTCTTGTTTTTTATCTCTACAGTGTTTGTTGTTGATCGGGCCATGGTTATTGATTAAAAGTATGCAGATAATACAAGGTTCTTAACGGAAAATTGAATACCCAGCGTATAAACAGATATAACAACACGAATACCCCCGTGTTCATGGCAATAATCCGATTGAGCCGACGAGGTTCAGCCAGATTGAGTTTCTCGGCACCGACAATGAAGGGATAAATACCCGTGATGCCCAGAAAAACAAAAAATGAACCAAGGGTCGGATAATTGGCCAATAGTCCCGAAAGCATTTTACCCACCCAGAAGGCCGAGAGCGAGTAGCTGTTCAACAGGAAGATGTGTTGATAGTCAATGGGCCAATTGAGTTTTCTTGTCCATTCGGTAACAATCAGCACGGTAATGTAAAATGTGAAAAAGGTGTCGAAAAAGGTGGCTATAGCCTTAACTGCAACATAGGCTACCGAATAATTACCGACCGTAATGGCCAGTACCAAATACCCAAGAAGATGGGCTGCAATGATCAGCACTACAGCGGGAAGGACAAAGTGTTTTAAATGCCATCCGCTGCTGTGGGGTGGATCTGCCAATAACTCTTCCCACGCTGTTACCGGCGTCAGAATCATCTTCCTTATGGTCCGTAACGTCTGTATATAGATTTGACGATTCATCCGTAAATAAATTTAATTTATGGTCTAACAACCGCTGAAGATACCGAGGAATAGCGCAAAAACCGCAAAAAAAATTCTTTTGCGCCCTCTGCGTATATCTTTGCGTTCTTTGCGATTAATACCATATCTTCAGCCGAAAATAATCTTTAAATCAATAACTTCCATTGGGTTATACTTACCTTCTTTTATTAGGCTATCGGCCGGATGAAACTCGCAGGTTCGTTTCATTGTTTGTTGAGTTTAATCTTGAACATGCCCGTTTCTTCATTAAATTAGCCGACAGCTTTTACCAATTTGCCGTTCCAGCCCCTAAAAATGTAATTGGCACAAAATTACGTGAACAACTGTGTAAATAAAAATATACGCTATCTTATTTTTGCAAAAAAATACAATGAGTCGTTACAATTTAATTACCCTGTTGGGGCCGACAGCCAGCGGAAAAACCTTATTGGCAGCTCATACAGCTCATCGGTTGGGTACGGCTGTTATCAGTGCCGATTCGCGCCAGATTTACAGGGGAATGGATATTGGAACCGGAAAAGATCTGGCAGATTATGTGATTGAGGGTAAAAAAGTGCCATATTTCCTTATCGACATTTGTGATGCCGGTTATCAATACAATGTTTTTGAATACCAGCGCGATTTTCATAGCGTATTTCAGACCTTTGTTCAGGAAGGTAAAATTCCGGTACTGTGTGGTGGCACCGGACTTTATTTAGAGGCTATCCTCAAAGGATACCAATTTATGGAAGTACCCATTAATCCCGACCTGAGGAATCAGCTGCGCAATAAATCAATCGAAGAACTGGCCGCTATTCTACAAGGTTATAAGCAACTACACAATAAAACCGATATCGATACCAAAAACCGTGCAATACGTGCTATTGAAATAGCCGAATATCAGCGGACTCATGCCCATGAAATGACCCATTTCCCGGTTCCTGCAAGCCTCAACATAGGTATCTTTTTTGAAAGATCAAAATTGAAAGAACGAATTACACAGCGCCTGCATAAACGACTCCAGGAAGGACTGATCGATGAAGTTGATCGCCTGCTGAAACAGGGACTTTCCCCCGAATCGCTTATATATTACGGGCTGGAATATAAATTCGTAACCCTCTACCTTACCGGGCAAATGAGCTATGACGAAATGGTTGAAAAACTCAATATTGCTATTCACCAGTTCTCAAAAAGACAGATGACCTGGTTCAGACGCATGGAACGACAGGGGATAACCATCCATTGGATCGATGGCGAAGAAAGTCTGGAATGCAAACTGGAAAAAATATTTCAGTTTTTGTACAATTGATTTGTAAAACGAAAAACCATGTCTGATAAACTTTCCATACGTCAACAGGTGCTGTCGCGCAGGAAAATATTTTCGCCGGCAGAGCTCTGCCAGAAATCATTTCAAATCTGTCATCAGATTGAGCAACACGATCGTTTTGTGAACAGCCGTTGTGTTATGTTGTATTATCCCCTGCCCGGTGAGGTTGATGTAACCACTCTGATCGATGGGTATTATGATAAAAAAATTCTGCTTTTACCGGTAATTAGCGGACAAGATATTTTACCCACTCCCTATAACGGACCGCATCATCTTGTGCGCGGACCGTATGGGATACTGGAACCGACAGGTGAATATAGGGACAATATTCCCCCCCCCGATCTTATTATTGTGCCGGGATTGGCATTTGATCGTCAGGGCAACCGGCTGGGACGCGGCAAAGGTTTTTACGACCGTTTTTTATCTCAGCAAAAGGGCTACAAAATTGGAGTATGTTTTAATTTTCAGATTTTTCCGTCGCTGCCGGTTGAAGCACATGATGTTGCCGTTGATGAGGTTATTTTTGCATAACCCCGCCGGCCAGGTTCGCAAAATAGGCCTTTTCCCGATCAAATTGCAGAAAAGGATGCTCTTTTTCCAGTTCATCTATCCGTCTGAGCATATTTTCTGCAAAATGATGTACCATAGGATGTCCCGGAAATTCTATCTTGTGATTCACTGCAGCCTGTATTTCCATCAAGGCTTTGTTGAGTTTTTGGGTATGCTCAGCAAAATAAGTAGCCGAAAATTTTTCGAAAATGTAGTCGACGGCAGCTTGCGAAGGATGTATGGCATCTTCGGCATAAAAACGATAATCGCGGAGCTCATCGATCATAATTTCGTAAGCAGGGAAGTAGGAGGCCAAGCCCTGCTGACATAGGCGATGAATGGCCAATATCAGCGTAGACTTGCTCAGGTTGTTCCCAGCAGCCGTATCTTTAAGGTGTCTTACCGGACTTACTGTAAAAATTATTTGGAGTTCAGGATTTGCCTGTTTAAGGATGGGTATCAGGCTTTGGTACCCGGTCACAATATCTTCGGGGGTAAGCAAGATTCGATCAAAAGCAGATGCCGGTATTTTATGACAATTGGCAACCACTTGACCGGTTTTTTTATACACATACACCCATGCCGTGCCAAAGGTTATAAACAAAAACTTTGCTTTCCGCAAAAATGACGATGAAAATGCCAACCTTTCATTGATCCCCAAAAGGGTAGTTTCGGCAGATAAAGACGAAAACCGCGAATGGTGCAAAAACGAATGCCACACATAATCGTGTTCAATAAGTTCGTCGCGTGTAAATGTTTTTCCGCTGAGTAAACGTTCGAGGCAAATTTTAATGGAAGAGGGATTAAACAATATGCCAAAGGGATTTAAATCCACATTAAATTTCAGACCCACCAGTTTTTCGCCTATCGATTCACTAAAACACGATCCCACCATCAGCACCCCATCGGAGTGTTCGATTTTATGTGCTGAAGGAATAATGTCAACAGGCGTATACCATTTCATGCGTTCAACGGTGAAGATGAGTATTTTGCTTTATCCAGTTCAAAAGATATTCCAATACTTCTATATCTTGTATTTCAGTGAGATAATGATTTTTGCCCGGCCAGCTTTTGAAGGTAGTATAATAACCCGTATTGCGGGAAAATACTACCGACGATTTATGCAGGGCAATATTATCGTCAGTGCCGTGTATGATAAGCGTAGGCACGTTGAGCTTGTAGCCTTGGGTAATCATTTTTTGTCCCTTCTGCCTCAACTCGCTGACTAATTTTACATGCATCAAAGGCGGCAAATTCCCTTCAAAACCCTTTAATCCTGAAAGATTAATTCCCAGATACTGCGATACATCAACGGAAAAAAAGGGAAATATACGCGCCCACAGATTGATTTTTAACCACCACGAAGCGGGTATTTTTACGGCTGTCTTGAACAGTGGAGCACTAAGTATCAATGCATCAATGTCTTTCTTGTGCAGTAGATAATACTGTAAAGCAACCAAAGCTCCCAATTGATGCCCCATGAGTATTTTTTTGCTTTGAGGAAAAACTTTATTGCTTTCCCTCAGAAGCGCTTGCACATCAAGGTCGAAAGCAGTAATGTGCCGTATATTAGAAGCCTTTCCGGCGGAATTCCCATGTCCCCGCAGGTCAATAGCCGTAACGCTGATGCCCGACTGAGCAAAATACTGAGCCAGAAAGTTGTACATACCACTGTGTGTGCCCCACCCATGTAAAATACATACGCACACATCGCTATCCACTGGTTTCCAGAATCGGAAAAACAGACTCAGTCCATCGTTGGATTCTATGTAGTATTCCCCCCTTTGCATTTTCATTGCATATGCAGCAAGCAAAGTTATACCTAAAAATAGGAGATTTATTGCAAAAAAATATTAAGAAATGCTAATTGAATTATTTTCTTAGGTAAATCCTGAATTCGTAATGCAGATCCGCGGGATGGTCTTCGGTTTGTGGATAAACCTCTGTCAGTTGCCATTCCTTTTGGTCGATGACCGGAAAAAATGTATCGGCCTCAAAGGTTTTATCGATAAATGTAATGTAAAGTTTATCAACCAACGGAAAGAACTGCTGATAAATGGATGATCCGCCAATAACAAAATTTTCTTTATCAGCATCGGCCATACGAATAGCCTCTTCGATCGACTGGGCAATTTCTGCTCCTTGCATCAGAGTATCGCTGCTGTGTGTGATAACAATATTTCTGCGTTCGGGTAGGGGGCGTCGGGGCAACGACAAAAAGGTATTTTTCCCCATAATTACGGTATGTCCCACCGTATGTTTTTTAAACCATCGGAAATCCTCGGGTATATGCCACGGAAGCACTCCATTGAGTCCAATGCCAAAGTTTCGGTCAATTGCCGCTATGATAGCAAATGATTTTTCGATCGGGCCGTTGGTCATGGTGGATCCGCTAATTTGGGGATTTATTAATTGGGGTGTTGATTCCAAAAGATTATTGACGGAAAAGCACAAAAAACCCTTTGACGCGTGCCGGAATACCTGTTACTGCTTCAATGTAGTAATAGTAGGTGCCTGCAGGTGCTGGCTGCCCTGAGGTTTCGATAATGCCATCCCACATAATTGATTGAGAAACGGAATGAAATACACGCTGCCCTTTATCGTTGAAAATTTCAAGCCTGTAGGTGTCTTTTCCGTTGGTTTGTACATAAAAATAATCATTTTGACCATCGCCGTTAGGGGTAAAAAACTTGGGAACCACCAGGGTGCGATTAATCAGCACGGTGGTATCGAACTGTGCCGAACAACCATACCAGTCGGTTACCGTAAGACGCATGGTGCGGTAACCCACCTGATTACTGGCGAAAACATGCACAAGGGTATCCCTGCGTATGCGTGAAGCCCCTGTACCTTCAATGGCATTGGCGTTGGGATGCACTCTTATGGTACGATTGGCCGAAACATCACGCCAGGTATAACGATATGCTATAGTGTCGCTCGGTGCTTTTCCCGATCGGAAAATGTACAGCAGGGTATCGAGTGGATGATCAACAATCTGAAACCATGCATTGGGAAGCGGACGTATCCGTATCGTATCCCTATGCAGAGCTGTTTTTCCTTCTATATTTCTGTGCCGCATAGTTAAGGTCACAGCTATCAGGGTATCCCTGTACAGACTGTTAAAAACATGCGAAACACGCGCAGTGTCACGCCGTACACTACTGGCAAAACTCCAGTAAAAATCGTAATCATCAATAGATTCACCCGCATCGGGAATCGAAGTGTTGTAAAAGGTTACCCGCAGGCTGCCACATCCCATCGTAGTATCCATGCTAAAATTGGCTACCTGCCCCTGCAGAATACTTCGCGGAAAAATTCCCAGGACTATCAATGCTATGATAAATCTTGCTAATCGTACCATACTTTCCTTTATGTGCCAAATTTATGAAATAAAATTACAATTTATTCCAATATTGCTAAAAATTGTCGGCAATTATCCTGTACATTATCCGGCATCAGTTATTTTTATAGGTTGTCTCAATTCGTTTTTTAAAGTTTAACATTTCTCTTATGTAGAATTTTACCGGAAAATTTTTGTCAGCAAGCTGAATATCTGTTCATAGCGTTGATTGTATAAGGAAATTGTATTGCCAAACAAAAAAAATATTTTGTAACGTAACGGGAAAAAGAATTTTTTTTGTATCTTTAAGTCAAATAAATATAATGTATTAATTTTGCAACTCCTGTAAGTCAACATAATGTCGAACCCATTAATTTTGATTAAATGGCAAAAAAAGAAAAAGAATTTGAGCAGGTAGAAAACCTGAATGAACTGGAATACGGTGAAGAAGCTGAACTGGCTGTTGAGGACGATGAACTCGCAGGCGATGAAGAAGCCATCGTAGAAGAAGACGACGATGACGACCATGCCAAGCAGTTGGCCGCCATTAAGAAAGCAACCCATGAGGCCGAATTGGCCGAATTTGACTGGGATACAGTAACCAATAAGGGTTCCCAGTATTCCTCGGAAGAAAAAGCACGGCTCGAGGAAATCTACAACAAGACCTTTTCCACCATTGCCGAAGGTGAAGTAGTGGAAGGTACTGTTATTGCAATGAACAAGCGTGAGGTAGTGGTCAACATTGGCTACAAGTCCGAAGGTGTAATCAGCCTGAACGAGTTTCGTTATAACCCCAACCTCAAAATTGGTGATAAGGTTGAGGTATATGTCGAAAGCCAGGAAGACAAAAAAGGACAGTTAATACTTTCGCATAAGAAGGCCCGCGCCATGCGTTCGTGGGACCGTGTCAATGAAGCTTACGAAAAAGATGAAATTATCACCGGCTACATCAAGTGTCGTACCAAAGGCGGTATGATTGTCGATGTATTCGGTATCGAAGCTTTCTTGCCTGGTTCACAGATTGATGTTAAACCCATTCGCGACTACGATGCATTTGTGGGCAAAACCATGGAATTCAAGATTGTTAAAATCAATCATGAATTCAAGAACGTGGTTGTCTCGCACAAAGCACTCATCGAAGCCGAACTCGAACAGCAGAAAAAAGAAATCGTTGCAAAACTCGAAAAAGGACAAATACTCGAGGGTACAGTTAAAAATATTACCTCGTACGGAGTATTTATCGACCTGGGCGGCGTTGATGGCCTGATTCATATTACTGACCTCTCGTGGGGTCGTGTAAATCATCCCGAGGAAATTGTACAGCTCGATCAAAAGATCAATGTAGTTATTCTCGATTTCGATGAAGCCAAAAAACGTATTGCGCTTGGACTGAAACAGCTTACCCCGCATCCATGGGATTCGCTCGACCCCAACCTCAAGGTAGGCGACAAGGTCAAAGGCAAGGTTGTGGTAATGGCCGATTATGGTGCTTTTGTCGAAATAGCACCGGGTGTTGAAGGGCTGATCCACGTATCGGAAATGTCGTGGTCGCAGCATCTGCGTAGTGCTCAGGAATTCCTGAAAGTAGGCGATGAAGTTGAAGCCGTTATTCTCACCCTCGATCGCGAAGAACGCAAAATGTCGCTGGGTATCAAGCAATTAAAACCCGATCCTTGGGAAAATATCCACGAAAAATATCCTGTAGGCAGTAAACATGTTGCAAAAGTCAGGAATTTTACTAACTTTGGAGTGTTCGTTGAAATCGAAGAAGGGGTTGACGGGTTGATACATATTTCTGATCTGTCGTGGACCAAAAAAATTAAACATCCGGCCGAGTTTACGAGTATTGGCGCTGAACTGGAAGTAGTAGTACTCGATATCGACAAGGAAAACCGTCGTTTAAGTCTTGGCCACAAACAGATTGAAGAAAACCCCTGGGAAGTATTTGAAACGATCTTTACCATAGACTCGGTCCATGAGGGAACGATTGTTGAAATTCACGACAAAGGAGCCGTTGTTGCTCTGCCCTATGGTGTGGAAGCTTTTGCCTCATTGAAACATCTGGTTAAAGCCGATGGCCAGATGGCTCAGGTGGACGAAAAATTACCTTTCAAGGTAATTGAATTCAACAAAGGCGCTAAACGTATCGTTGTATCGCATACAAAAGTATATGAAGACGAACGTAAGGCCGCCGAAGCACCTAAGAAAGAAAAAGAAGAAGCTTCCTCGAGCAAGAAAACCAAAAAGGTAAAAACAGAAATCGAAAAAACAACCCTCGGGGATATTAGTGAACTGGCAGCCTTAAAATCCGAAATGGAGCAGAACTTGAAAAATAAGCAGGAAAAGGGCGAATAATTTGCAAATTTAAATTTAACAACAATGGAATTCAAGATTGATAAACTGGAGAATTACACGTTAATTCAAGTCCTGGAAGAAAAGCTTGATACCCATATTGCTCCTTCGCTCAAATCGGAGCTGGTGCTCATTTCGGGCAACGGGGAAAAGAACATTATTCTGGATTTGAGTAAATGTCGTTACTGTGATTCTTCCGGTTTAAGTGCTATTCTTGTTGCCAATCGCCTTTGCAAGAACGCGGGAGGTAAATTTGTACTTACCGGATTGAACGATGCGGTGGAACGCCTTATTATTATCTCGCAGCTCGATACGGTACTGAACATTACCGAAACCGTTAACGAGGCGGTGGAACTGATTAAAGAAAAGTAGTCCATTGTTGAATGTCCTTTTATGTAACCATACTCGGAAGTAGTTCTGCCATTCCTACCTCTAAAAGAAATTTAGCCGCTCAGGTGATCAACCACCTTGAGCGGTTTTTTTTAATCGACTGTGGTGAGGGAACCCAAATGCAACTGCGAAAATTTCGAATCCGGTTTACCCGAATCAACCACATTTTTATCAGTCATCTGCATACCGACCATGTGATGGGCTTACCCGGTCTGCTTTCGACCTATTCGGTGCTGGGCAGAACCCAACCCCTTCATCTTTATGCCGACCCCCGGCTCGAAATCTATCTTCAGAACCATCGACAGTTTTTTTATGAAGAATTATCGTTTCCCCTGATTTTTCATCCCATCCATGCCAAACAAACCGAATTGCTATACGAGGATGACCGTCTGACCATCTCGACCCTGCCATTAAAACACCGCGTACCCTGTGTTGGCTTCCTTTTTAAGGAAAAACCTCAACCCCGCCGCATCAGGAAGGAATGTATCGTTCGGTACAACTTAACCATTCGGGATATTCTGGAAATAAAAAACGGATCCGATTATTTTGATGGAAGGGAACTGATAAAAAACGAGGAACTTACGCTGCCACCTCCTCCTGTTCGTTCATTTGCCTACTGTTCCGATACCCGTCCGGTCGACGACATTATTCCTCTTATTGAGGGAGTTGATACACTTTATCACGAGGCTACATTCCTGGAAGAAGACAGCGAACTTGCCCATAAAACCTATCATTCTACAGCCTCTGATGCTGCACGTCTGGCACTGAAAGCCCATGCAGGTCAATTGATTATCGGACACTTTTCGTCGCGCTACAGGCACGAGGAACAGTTTTTGGATCAGGCCCGGGAATGGTTTCCTGCTACCCTAATGGCCGAGGATGGCATGCGTATCGATATTTGCCCAGCAGCAAAATAAAATTTTTACCAGTCGTAGGTTTTGTAACGCCTGATTTCACGTGCCGCATCAACGTCGAGATACCAGAAAAGTCGTCCAGTGGCCGGTTTGACCCGTTGCACCGGATACTTTACTTCATTGCCCTCGAAAACGGCCTGCAATATCGGACTCTTTTGTTTGCCAGTGATGAGAAAAACAATATTGCGGGCATTGTTAATTACCTTGCCGGTTAGCGTTATTCGTGTCTGTTGCGATTGAGGATGTCGGGAAACAGCACATAGGCTGTCAACATCGAAAAGATTTTCCTGCCCTGGAAAAATTGAGGCCACGTGTCCGTCATCGCCCATTCCAAGAAATACTATATCGAACTCAGGAAAGCCATTTGTTTCTCTTACATGCTGCTTTATTTCCTGTGCGTATCGTTGAGCTTCCGCCTCGGGAGTGGTATTTTGGGTAAGAACAGGATGCAAATGAGGATTTTGAAAGGCAACTTTATCAAACAATAACCGCTGAGCATTGCCAAAATTGCTTTCACCACTTTCGTGCGGTACCCAACGTTCATCTACCCAGAAAAAATGCAGGCGATTCCAAGGGAAAGCCTTCGGAAAATATTCGGCAATCATGCTAAACATCAATTGAGGCGTATTCCCACCCGATAGTGCTATGGTAAGTTCCTGGCTATCGGCTAATAAATCATTTACCGTTTCTATCCAGTCGCTAATCAAACGTTCCACTACCAACGAAGGATGGGTAGCTATGTAATTCGAAAACATTGTTGATTGGTATTATTTGTTTATTGTTAGACAAATGATGTACAATTTTGTTTAACAGGTTTTAATGATTTGAATTAGGCTCTTAAAAAAATGGACATTACATAATATTTGAGTATTTTAGAAAAATGCAACCCGCAAAAATTCCTTATCTCCGTGTTTTTCTGTATTCTCCGTGGTGAACTATTTTTTACCAGAGGAGTTGAACACAAAGAAATAGCCAGATGTCATGTCATTGGTAATATTTGCCATTTACCTAATTTATTTAATGATTACAAAATTATTGAAATGAATTTTTATTTTGAAGGGTATGAGTTTATTAAGTTTCGACAAATGTAGCGGAAATGGGTAGATTTATTCATATGTTTTGCCCTGTCCAATAATTTTAATATTATTGTGCCCGCATTGCTGATGTATTTTTTATAATTAAACGAATTAATTTACAGATAAAACGATCATGTAGACGCTGTAAACACAGCAAAGCCAATGAAACGAACTTGTTAATTCCATCCGGCCATGAGGCCAATAGAAGTGAGGTGGTGCAACCAAAAAGAAGTCAGTAACTTAATAAATATTTACGGATGAACCAATCCGACAGTTTTTTGCCGAGAACAGCTAATTTTATTTCCATCCTTTTCAATCCTTTGATTATACCTACCTTGGGAACGATTTTGGTGTTTCGCTCAGGAGGTTTATTTTCGCTTTGGCCCTTGGGTATTGTAACATGGACTGTACTGATTGTGAGTTTGGGTACTCTGTGGCTGCCCCTGGTTATCCTTCAATTGTTGAAATACATGCAGTTCATTCCTGATTTACAGTTGGAAAATCTTGAGGATCGCAGAATTCCTTACACGCTGGTTCTTGTACCATACATTATCACCTGTTATTATTTACGTCAGTTGCCTGTTCCCGAAGCAGTAAGTAACATGGTGATTTCGGCCACTGTGGCCCTGGGGGTGAATATTATTTTTCTGTTTTTCTGGAAAATAAGCAGTCATGCCATTGGGGTAGGTGGGCTGGTAGCCCTGGTACTTGTTCTGTTTCTCCGGTGGCATGCCACTCATTTTACAATCCTGTATTTGGCAATTCTTATTGCGGGTTTGGTTTGCTGGGCACGATTATGGTTGATGGTTCATACCGTAAGTCAGGTTTACGCCGGATTTGCCACTGGTTTTCTGATCACATTCCTTATCTTGATTGCGTAATTAGACCAAAACGCTAAGCATTTTAAAAATGCTTAGCGTTTTTTATTGTTATATTTGTTCAACTCTTGCACCTTCGCCAATTTGAACGCGGTAAGCTTTCATTTCGAGGTTAGTTTTCTGACGGTAAGCTGCAGCCATTTTTTCCACGAAATCGTCGACTGCGTTGCGGTGGATAAGATTGATGGTACAACCGCCAAAACCGCCGCCCATCATACGTGCCCCCAGTACATGCGGGTGTTTTTTGGCCAGTTCGACCAGATAGTCCAGTTCAGGACAGCTCACCTCATATTTATGCTGTAACCCTTCATGACTCTGATACATGAGTTGTCCGAAGCTGGTAAAATCATTTTTCAACAGCGCTTCACAGGCTTTTTCAACGCGTTTGTTTTCTTCTACCACATATTCACAGCGATTGAAAATGACTGGATCCATGTTGTTTTTAACTTCATGAAGCATATCTGCTGTAACATCGCGCAGATTTTTTACCTGAGGATATTTTTGACGGACAATAGCTACCCCATTTTCGCATTGTGCCCGGCGTACATTGTATTCGGACGAGGCCAGGGAATGTTTGACGTTGGTATCGCAGAGCACCAGCATGAATTCTGAGAAATCGAAACGGAAGTATTCGTGCTGTTGCGTACGGCAGTCAAGTTTAATAACATGGTCGGTTTTCCCGAAGATACTGGCATACTGGTCCATCAGTCCGCACTTTACGCCTGCAAAATTATGTTCGGCAGCTTGTGCAGCAAGCGCCAGATCGAGCTTCGAGAGTCCGCCACCGAACAGGTAATTGAGACCGGTAGCAAGCGCACTTTCGAGGGCTGCCGACGACGACATGCCCGCACCGAGCGGAACATCGCCGGCAAATACCAGATCAGTTCCTGCAACTTTTACCCCCCGTCGCGCCAACTCGGCAAATACACCAATGATGTAATTGATCCAACCCTGCTGCGCTACCAGTTGATCCAACCTAAACTCCTTACTTTCCTGCATATCGACCGAAAATACACGAATGCGTGAGGAATCGTTGCGCTGCATGGCAAAGACTATTTCCTTATCTACCGCTGCCGGCAATACAAAACCATCGTTATAGTCGGTATGTTCGCCAATGAGATTTACACGGCCTGGTGCACGCGCTATTACCGGTTGCGTTCCATACAAATCCTTAAACTTTTCTATTAATCGGCTTATTTCCATAAAAAATTATTTTTTAATAAATTGATATACAATTATTTAAATATTCCTTGACATTCATTTTTTCCTATGACAATTATCGCAATTTTTTAGTGTATTTTTTACAATTATTCCTAATTTTTTTATTCGCCAATGAAATCACCAGAATACGTGTAAATTAATTAGGAGCAGAAGTGCCATCATCGGCAAATTGTTAAAAATCATAGGAATCATTCGGTAGTGAATATTATTGAACAAATTTCGTATAATTTTGAGTCATATTTTGTGGCACCGAAGTTGAAAAAATATTTTTTGAAATATATCCATTAAAAAATGGCTACCTTATGAGAAAGAGAATATCTCTGATGGTATTACTATTGCTGGGTTGTGTATCATGGTTATGGTCGCAGGTGCCAGCCGATACGGTCAAGAAGCCTGTTCAACCCCGGGAAAGTAAGTGGGACAGATTGGTATGGGGTGGTTATCTTACGCTGCAAGTAGGCACAGTGACGATAGTAGCCGTTTCGCCACAGGCGGGGTATTATGTAAATCCCCGTATGTTGGTGGGTGCAGGACTGAGCTACGAATATTACAGCGAAAAGTGGTACAACGACCGTATTTCATCGTCGATCTATGGAGGTAGGGTTTTTAACGAATATGCGGTATTTACCTCTATGTACAAGTCCAACATGCAAAAACCCAATTTTTCGTTTATTTCGCATATCGAGTATGAATTGATCAACCTTGATCGGGATTTTTCGAATCCCAATGTAGCAAGGGCATCAAGTCGTTTCTGGATTCACGGATTGCTTGTCGGAGGGGGTTACAAGCAACATCTGGGCAGACGTTCCTCGTTTAACTTTGTACTGCTTTACAACATCATTAATGATAGCCGTTCACCCTACGATAATCCCCAGATTCGTATCGGTTTTTACTTCTGAAAATCATTGACCGTAAATTCCTGAGACTTTACGCCTCACGTAAATGGCAGTCGGCCGACTGATTTAGCAAAACTGCTGGAAAAAAGTATAAATATCCTTTTGGTCACCGTCGTCTGCTATTTCGCCGCATGTAAATGGGGGATCCCGACCACTCGCTGCGGATAGCTTTTGTCTATAAATCTTCCTTTCCCAATACTATCTGGTAATCAGACGCGTACATTCTCCTTTTGCGTTCCTTGCGTTGTCCCTTTGCGTCTTTTGCGTTTAAATCATTTTCTTTTAATCAGATCTTGGTTCAGACATTTTTTGCACCCTTTTCGTTAAACTAAACATACCGCAGATCATGCAAAAATTACGGAGAGGGCACATCCTTCGCCTTTAAAAAAGGTTCTAAAAATCAAGGAATCACTCAAGTTCAATCCATTTCAGATTTTTCTCTTAATCAACAATCAGTATGCACAGAATCTTTAACATTGTATAAGTCAAAATGTCATAGCATAGAATAAAAAATCTGCCAAAATAGCATAAAATTCCTCTGGCACACCCTTTGTCCTATATAGGGCGAAAGTCGAAAAAACCAAAAAGAAAGGAGGGTTGAGCTATGTTGGCACTGAGAAACATCAACACATTACCCAGCTTGGTAGAAGAATTCTTCAATGACTTTCCCTTTGCAGGGTTACGTAACTGGACTACTTCGAGTGTTCCGGCTGTAAATATTGCCGAAACCAAAGACGAATACCGTATCGAGGTTGCTGCGCCGGGATTGGACAAGGACGATTTCAAGGTAAACATCGAAGACGATACCCTGACCATCTCGGCCAATAAGGAAGTGAAAAAAGAAGAAAAAGACGAAACCTACACCCGTCGTGAATTCTCCTATACTTCCTTCAGTCGTTCGTTCAGCCTGCCCGATACGGTAGATAGTGAAAAAATCAAAGCCGAACACAAAAATGGAGTACTGACCATTTACGTACCCAAGAAAGAGGAAGTAAAGAAAAAACTGTCGCGGGAAGTAAAGATTTCGTGATGATTTGCCAGGCAAACACACCAAAGGCTCCTCAATGGGAGCCTTTGATGTTTATTTTTTTATAAACGCATCATTTTTATTATTTTGCTTTTCGTCGGTACTTTTTCAAGGCTTCTTCCAGAGCAGCTTTAAACATGTTGAATGACCATGTGGCGCCACTGATGGCATCTGTTTTTGAAATTTTCAGGTGAGTTGAAAAATTCTGGGGTAATACTGCATACCCTGCCAGTCGTTTCGGCATTGCTGAACGTATTCGGGATAATTCTTGTAATGACGCTCGTATTTATCATCAAAAATTTCCTTTTTTACCGCGTCGACAATCCAGAATTTAATGTCAAGCACCGAATCACTTTTTGTGGTTACTTTTACAAGGGCCACGAAAGGTTCATTCCGGTATTTCCATTGGGATTGTCCTTCAAATGTGCCATTATTTTATTGCTGAGCGTGCAGCGATAGTGTTACATTTGCCAGTAAAAGTAAAAGGAAAGTTTTATGAAGATTAAAATTGAGTTTCAGTATGGATACTTTGTTTTTTGTTTTGTCCAAAGTGCTGTTTTTTCTCATTAACCCGTTGACTTGGATAGGGATACTGATGTTGCTTGCTGTTATTGCAAAAAAACGTGAAATCGGGCGGAAAATAGGGATAGCTGCATTGGTTGTTTTTCTCATTTTTTCGAATACTGCTCTTCAGAATAAGATAATGGGCTGGTGGGAAATAGATACTCCACCCGTGGATGCCATAAGCCGGCATTATCGGTATGCTATTGTACTGGGAGGCATGGCCGAATTTAATCCACATACAGGCAGGCTTGTTGTTGAGCGTTCGATCGATAGAGTTTTGCATGCAGTTGTGCTCTATAAAGCTGGCAAGGTTCAGAAAATTATTATTACCGGTGGTTCGGGGCGACTTTTAAATCAAGGTTGGAAAGAAGCCCCTGATATCAAAATCTTTTGCTGTCGATTGGGTGTCCGGCCCGAAGACGTGCTCTTAGAGGATCAATCGAGGAATACTTATGAAAATGCAAAATTTACGAAAGCATTATTCCCGTACGATAGGGAAAAAGTGTTACTTATTACTTCGGCCTTTCACATGCGAAGATCCATGGCGATTTTTAAAAAAGCCGGTTATCATTTTGATATACTCACATCAGATCCCATTGCCGGTACACTTTCGGTCGACGATTACCTGTTACCAAAAGCCAAAGCATTGGATAACTGGTTGATTCTGATTAAAGAAATGGTAGGATATGGCGTCTATAGGATCATGGGTTATTTGTAGAAAAAAAATTATGGTTTTAAAAAAATGTGTAACTTTGCAAAAATTTAGGCGTAAGTGAATATTACTGTTAGAAAATATAAGTTGTCAGGATTTTTGGTGCAAAGGATATTTATAAAGACCCCTTATTTATTAAGGGGTTTTTTTTTGAATAGTCAATAAAAGGAAAACCATGGATAGGAGTATTAAAAAAGTTATCTTACTGGGTTCTGGGGCCCTAAAGATTGGTGAAGCCGGAGAGTTTGATTATTCTGGATCACAGGCATTGAAAGCATTACGTGAAGAGGGAATATTTACCATTCTTATCAATCCGAATATTGCTACAGTGCAGACTTCGGAAGGGATGGCCGACAAGATATATTTTTTGCCGGTTACCCCCTATTTTGTAGAGAGGGTAATAGAGAAAGAGCGTCCCGATGGGATTTTGCTATCATTTGGGGGTCAGACGGCCTTGAATTGTGGTACTGAACTATATCGTTCGGGAGTTTTGGAAAAATATGGGGTACGTGTTTTGGGGACTCCTGTTCAGGCAATCATCGACACTGAGGATCGCGAGCTTTTTGTCAATCGTTTGAATGAGATAGGGGTAAAATCGTGCCGGAGCGAGGCAGTTACTACGGTTGCTGCTGCGCTAGAGGCGGCCGACAAATTGGGTTATCCTGTTATTGTAAGGGCTGCTTTTACCCTTGGCGGGCAGGGATCGGGCTTTGCCTCAAATGCAGATGAACTGCAAAAACTGGCCGAAAAAGCCCTTTCGTATTCCCCTCAGATATTGATTGAAGAATCGCTTAAAGGCTGGAAAGAGGTCGAATATGAGGTGGTACGTGACCAGTACGATAATTGTATCACCGTATGTAACATGGAAAACTTTGACCCGCTGGGAATACATACCGGAGAAAGTATTGTTGTGGCGCCTTCGCAAACTCTCACCAACAGTGAGTATCATAAATTGCGTGAACTATCGATACGGGTAATCCGTCATATCGGCATCATCGGGGAATGTAACATTCAGTATGCCCTTGATCCCAACTCCGAGGATTATCGTGTAATTGAGGTGAATGCACGCTTATCGCGGTCGTCGGCGCTAGCTTCTAAGGCTACCGGTTATCCCTTAGCTTTTGTTGCGGCCAAGCTTGCCATCGGATACGGGCTCTTTGAGTTGAAAAATTCGATTACAAAAACTACCCCTGCCTTTTTTGAACCCGCACTCGACTATATTGTTTGCAAAATACCCCGTTGGGACCTCAACAAGTTTATTGGTGTATCGCGACAAATTGGTTCTTCGATGAAGTCGGTCGGTGAAGTAATGGCCATTGGAAGAACGTTTGAGGAAGTTATCCAGAAGGGGCTGCGAATGATTGGTCAGGGAATGCATGGTTTTGTCGGGAATCGAGATATTGAAATTGAAGATATCGAAAAGGAGTTGAGCAACCCTACCGACATGCGTATTTTTGTCATCGAAAAAGCTTTTGAAAAGGGTTATACCGTCGATCAGATATACGAACTTACCAAGATTGACAAGTGGTTTCTTTACCGCTTAAAGCATATCTACGATGTAAGTCGGGATCTTGAGCGTTTCAATGCAGTTGAGCAGGTCCCCGATGAGTTACTCACCGAAGCCAAGCAGGCAGGTTTTTCCGATTTTCAGATAGCGCGTCTTATTCTCAAGCGCGATAATCATGAGATGGAACAGGCATCGAATGAGGTAAGGGAATACCGGAAAAAACGAGGTATTGTACCTGTGGTAAAACAGATCGACACTCTGGGCGCCGAATATCCTGCACAGACCAATTACCTTTACCTGACTTATCATGGGAAGGAACATGATGTGCCTTTTGCCAAAGACGATAAAACAATCATTGTGCTGGGTTCAGGAGCCTACCGTATAGGTAGTTCGGTTGAATTTGACTGGTGTGCGGTCAATGCTGTCCGTACCTCACATGATCAGGGCTACAGGGCAGTTATGATCAACTATAACCCCGAGACGGTAAGTACCGACTACGACATGTGCGACCGTCTGTATTTCGATGAGCTTTCGTTTGAACGGGTAATGGATATTATTGAACTTGAAAGTCCACATGGGGTGATCCTTTCGATGGGCGGACAGATTCCCAACAACCTGGCCATGCGATTGTACCGTCATCAGGTTCCGGTATTGGGTACGTCACCTGTTTCGATTGATAAGGCAGAGAACCGACATAAATTTTCGGCTATGCTTGACCAGCTGGGCATTGATCAGCCTCGCTGGAAAGAGCTGACCAGTATAGAGGAAATAGAATCGTTTATACAAACCGTAGGTTACCCGGTACTGGTACGGCCATCGTATGTGTTGTCGGGCGCTGCCATGAACGTTTGCTCCAATGCCGAAGAACTGGAACTATTTCTTAAGCTGGCCTCGAAAGTATCCAAGCAATATCCTGTTGTAGTATCAGAATTTATAGAAAATGCAAAGGAAATAGAAATCGATGCAGTGGCCAAAGAGGGGGAAATTCTGGCTTATGCTATATCCGAACATATTGAGTTTGCCGGGGTTCATTCGGGTGATGCCACGCTGGTATTTCCGGCACAGAAAATATATTTTGAAACCGTTCGACGCATCAAAAAAATTACCAAAGAAATTGCCCGGGAACTCAATATATCAGGTCCTTTTAACATCCAGTTTTTGGCTAAAGACAACGACATTAAGGTTATTGAATGTAATTTGCGTGCCTCGCGCAGTTTTCCGTTTGTATCGAAGGTGCTGAAAGCCAATTTTATTGAACTTGCTACAAAGGTGATGTTGGGCTTGCCTGTGAAAAAGCTCGACAAATCGTACTTTGAACTCGACTACATCGGCGTAAAGGCCAGTCAGTTCTCCTTTAGCCGTCTGGCAAAAGCCGACCCTGTACTGGGAGTAGATATGGCTTCCACGGGTGAGGTGGGTTGTTTGGGTGATGATATTTATGAAGCATTGCTCAAGGCTATGCTTTCGGTGGGCTACCGTATTCCCCGAAAAAATATTATGCTATCGACTGGTGAAATGCGTTCGAAGGTAGAACTGTTGAACCCTGCCCGAATGCTGGTTGAACGTGGCTACAAACTCTTTGCCACACGTGGCACAGCCCAGTTCCTGGCACAAAATGGCATAGAAGCTACCGTAGTTGCTTGGCCCGATGAGCCAGTCCAACCCAACGTGATGGACTACATCCGCAACCGAGAGTTTGATCTGGTAATTAATATTCCCAAAAATCTGTCGAAGATTGAGCTTAACAATGACTATGAAATTCGTCGGGGTGCTATAGATTACAACATACCGCTGATAACGAATGCACGGCTGGCCAGTGCCTTCATTCAGGCATTCTGTAAGTACAGTCAGGAGGAAATTAAAATTGTAAGCTGGGACGAGTATAGGTAAAAAATATGCCCACATAGGTGGGCATATTTAATTTATTCGACATTTTGAGGCATGCGTTGTAATTCAGCAGCAAACGCTTGGCCAAGTTCGACAAATTTCTGCCCTTTTTCGTCGAAAGGGAAAAATTTGGCCTTAACACCCTCACAGAATATTTTAAACTTCAGATTTTTCAGGTGATTTTCGATAAGACTGGGAGCCTCGCCGCTCCATCCATATGATCCGAAAGCCGCAGCCAGCTTACCTCGGTCGCGTATGGGGTTCACAACCGAAAACAGCTTGTAGATGGGCAACAAAGTGTTTTGATTGATGGTAGGAGAACCAACCAGAAGGGCATCGCTCTTGGCCAGTTTTTCTTCCATCTCGCCTATCAGCATATGTTCAATGTCGGCAACTTCCACCTCGAAATTGCTCACCAAATGAATACCCTCGGCAATCTTTTCGGCCATTTTTGCTGTATAGCCATAAGCCGATACATAGGCAATAAATACACGTTTGACCGGATGTTTTTCGGTTTCCGCGAGATATTGCTGTGAATATTTTTCCGACAGGGCTACTTTTTCCTGCCAGCTGCTTCGTAAAATGGGGCCATGACCGGGTGCAATAATGGAAATATCGAGAGGACGTATTTTATCGATTGCTCTCAGCATAAATTTGCTGAAAGGTTTTAAAATCACGTCAAAGTAATACTTGAAGGCCTCGGAGAAGTCACCTACCTGATCATCGAACATAGCAGGATGAGAAAAATGAGCACCAAAAGAATCGCAGGTAAAAAGAATTTTGTCTTCGGGCAAAAAGGTATACATGGAGTCGGGCCAATGCAGGTTAGGAGCGCCGATAAATTTCAGCGTTTTATTTCCCAGGCTGATGCTATCGCCATCCATCACCTTTAACGATTTAAAGGGTCCGCCTACAATTTCGGACAAATAATTCAAAGCCTGACCACTCCCGACAACTGTAGCATTGGGTGCAACCTTAAGCAAATGTTTGAGCGCTCCCGAATGATCGGGTTCTGTATGATTACATATAATGTATTCAATATCAGCAGGATCGCACAATTGTCGGATTTTACCAATGTATTCTTCAGCAAAAGGTTCTTTAACGGTTTCAATGATGGCTTTTTTTTCGGCATTGATAAAGTACGAATTGTAGGTTGTTCCATACTTTGTCTCCATTACAATGTCGAATGTCACAAGATCGGGGTCGAGTACACCAATCCATTTTACATCCTTTGTTACTTCAATAATTTGGCTACTCATAGTCAATTAATTTTGAAAATAAATATAAAACTCAATTAATGTGCCAAAGTTAGTCAATTTGTACTGAATGGGAACTGCTATCTTTATTATGATGGCGAATATTAATGGCTGGTATGAACGATGTGTTAATCTCCTCGAAATTTTGTAGTTCATACCTGTTAATTTATTGTATTTCAAACAAATTATCATAGGATGGGACAGGAGAGTTCGTTTTAAGTAACTTAAGTATAAATGCAAGAACAATCCACCAATATGGCAAAATTTCGCTCTTTATCCAGCTGTATTCGGGTTAAATTTGATGTTAAAACAATACTTTGAAAATATGAGAAGGAAAATAGTAATTTTTGCCATAGCATTGATGGCAGTGGCTTCAGGTAAGTCACAGGATTGGTATAAAGATGCGCCCAAACGCATTGATAGTTTAAGAAAAGCAAATTTTACGCTACAGATTTTAGATAGTAGTGGTTCACCGGTGGTTGATTCCGTTCGGGTTGATCTGTTTAAGCATAAGTTTGTTTTTGGAGTGGTGATGGATCCGGAGAGTACACCAGGGAGTCTGGCTTGGGACCGTGCTACCATGTATCGGTACTATAATGCAGCCGTTTCGGGTAATGCGTTTAAATGGAGCGGTATTGAGGCTCAACGGGGTGTGCTTACATATGGGGGTTTTGATGAGATGCTTCAGTGGTGCGAAAGGGTAGGTTGGCACTTGAAGGGACATACACTGTTGTGGAATGGTCATGAAGGGAATTATCACGAAGTTCCCCAATGGGTGCAGGAACTCCCCACTGCCGAAGAGGCTAAAGAAGCTTGTAAGAATCGCATTATCCGTGACATGACACGTTACAAGGGCAGAGTATTTGAATACGATGTCATGAATGAACCCTCGCATACCTTTTTTCTCACCAATAAAATCGGTGATTCTATTAATTGGTTGTGTTTCAAGTGGGCTCGCCAGGCCGATAGTACTGCTGAACTATTTGTAAATGATTATAATCTCATTGAATGGGACGAATATCAGCCCTTTATAAATCTTGTACGCACAATGCTGGATAATGGGGCACCCATCGATGGGATAGGGCTTCAGGGTCATTTTGGGGGAACTATCAATACCAACGACGTTAAGCGTCGGCTCGATGCTTTGGCCACACTGGGTTTACCCATGCGCATAACCGAATTTGATATGGATGTAACGGCCCAAAAAGTTACCCCAATCAATCAGGCCATGTATTATGCTCGTATGCTTCGTATTGCCTTTTCGTATCCAAAGATCACTGGATTCTATTTCTGGGGCCTTATTGATGGGAAAGTATGGCGAGCCGGTTCGGGTATTTTCAATGTCAACAAGGAACCTAAACCTGCGGCCGACTCGGTCTATAATCTTATTCATAAGGAATGGAGCACCCATGAAAAAGGGGTAACTGGTAACGACGGGCGTTATACTTTCCGGGGCTTTCTGGGTACTTATCATATTTTTGCAAAAATAAACGGTACATGGAAGGAATTTCGCATTCAGTGCGATGAGAAGGTTAAGGATTCGGTCATTGTGCTTCGTGAGCAGGAAGGTATGACGCCTCGCCCCCGTTTGGTTATGGGTCGGGTAGTGGCTCCCCGGAAGGTTGAACTGAAATTTGATAAGAACATGGCCGACCCTTCGGGACAGATCAACAACTTTGAGGTGTTTGGACGCGTAAAAAATCCTGTCGTAAGTGCTGCCCTGAAAGAAGGTGATTCAACGACCATCGTACTTAGCCTGAAAAATGACTTGCTCTTCAGCAACTATGTCGTAGCTGCCTACATGAAAGGTGATCAGAAAGCTGCCGATACCTCTGTGTTGGACATTTTTGGCGCTACACCCCTCGAGAATATGATTCCTGGTATCGTATCTGCATCGACAACGTCAGATGGTTCGCAGATAATTATCCGGCTCAATAAAAACATGAATGCGCTGGGAACTGATGCCGACAGCATTAAAATAATTGTCAATAACCAATATGTTGTGGTCAGCAATGTTACTTTCAAGGACGACAGCAGTTCGGTTTTGTTAATTACTCTTGCCGAACCTGTTCATTTTGGCGATAAAATATATTTTAACTACAAGCCGGGTAATTGGAGCACTACCGAGGGTATAGCACTGCCCGCTACCGGCAATGTACTGGTCGACAATAAGGTACCAAATGCTGTTGATAATGTACAATCATTGGGAATACAGCTATTCCCCAATCCGGTCAGCGATTATTGCAATATCCGCCTGGGTAATGGCACCTACGAGCTAACCCTCTACAACATGATTGGAAAGGAAATATACCGAGCCAACGTTTCGCAGAGCCAGTATAAGCTCGATATGAGGAAATTCGAAAAGGGGATTTATCTGTTGCGAATTAAAAATATCCAAAACAATAGTTCACAGAATTTTAAAGTAAATAAACTGTAAATGATAAACATATGTAAAGATATTTTATAACTTTGCTTCATAGTTATTGAGTTTTTGGTTAAAAAGGAGTTGCTTTGCGTAGCCTTGGGCTAATTTGCAAGGCAACTTTTTTTATTGGAGGATACAAAACATACTATCTTTGAACCCGAAACGTTAATGGTTATAATAAGCAAAAGAAAGTCGGACAGATGAAAAAGGTATAAGCTAAAGGAAAAATAGCGGCAGTCAGGAGACTGCCATTTCGATGCGGCGAAGTCTGTGAGTTCGCTGAGCGATAATCAAGAAGAAGTTAATAACTTAAAATACTATCGGATGAAGCGAGGAATAATAGCATTTTTGTCTATACTGCTTATACAGCAGGTATATGCACAGTCGGTTCGTAAAATGGAACTGCCTTCATTTAAGGCTGTGGAAGTGTTGGGAAATTTTGAGGTAATGCTTGAGCAAGGCGACAAAGAAGGGGTTTCGCTGGTCGGGAATGATGGAGAAGTGGAACGCATTAAAATAGCAGTAAAGGGGGTGTATTACGCATCAGCGACGTAAAATCGT
>Ga0078972_1001394_pt1 | contig 90713 bp, 77 predicted proteins | sample YelNatPaOPGAMG01_FD_67568 | JGI IMG/M metagenome (GOLD analysis project Ga0078972, IMG submission 67568) | Hot spring thermophilic microbial communities from Obsidian Pool, Yellowstone National Park, USA - OP-RAMG-01 (SPADES assembly) (version 2) | ecosystem: Environmental > Aquatic > Thermal... | reverse complement strand
ATCCTTTCAATACCCTGCTCTGAAAGTTTATGCATAACTGTTACTCTCACTTTTCCTTCTTTTGCCTCATTCACTCCTGCCTGTCCTTCTCAATCAGGTCCCGGATGATGGAAACGCTCGAGGCGTTCTGATTCTGCCTCTGAGGTTCCAAGGCTTTTTCCTTCAAGACAATACTGCTCCACGGTAAGCCCAATGGTCGTCTTCCTCATATTCACTTTACTCCCAGCTTCCACAATTTGGTTTCTCGGTTTAGTCGTATCACTTCAATCCTATGAACACAGCCTCAAAAGGTCAATGGGAATTGTTCCCTGTGTCTTCTCCATGCCTTTAAGCCTTGCTGTTAGCAGGCTGTTGGTTCATTTGCGCCTGTTTTTCGCGCTGCGGCCTGTGGTTACGCCAGCGGCTACGTTTTATTCGTGTCTCCGTGTCTTTGTGGTGAACCTCTGGATCGTAGCTGCCGACGTAAGGCGGCAGAAAATCCGCCAACTTACATTGGCGGCTACGTTGTATTCGTGTGTTCGCGTCTTTGTGTCTTTGTGTGAGGGAATTTTGAGGGTGAGGGGTTTCCGATGTCACGTGGGTGCAAAAGAGCATTTGCCAGAAGGCACGAATTTTGCCATGTAGCAGTGGCATGGACGCGCAACAACCTGCGCAAGTAACAGTTCAGAGCGGCCAACGCTTCACCGTGGCCATCCAGGACCTCGCTTTCGGCGGGGAGGGAGTGGCACGGATTGGCGAGTTTGTAATCTTTGTGCCGTTTGTCGTCCCAGGGGAGACCGTCGAAATCGAGGTCACAGAGGTCAAAAGGAGCTTTGCACGGGGGAAGTTGTTGCAGGTGATTGTTCCATCGCCCCACAGGGTCAAGCCCGAATGCGCCTACTTCGGGGAATGTGGCGGCTGCCAGTATCAACATATCGCCTATCCGCTGCAATTGGAGTGGAAACGGAAACAGGTGGCGGATTTGCTGGAGCGAGTGGGCCGGCTGCCCGGCGGGTTGGTGGCGCCGGTTATACCCTGTCCAAAGCCTTATGGATACCGCAATCGCATCATGCTCCGAAGCCAGTGGAACAGGCCGCTCCAGAAGCTTGTCATCGGCTATCTACGGCATGACAGCCGTCTGGTGGTGGATATCGAGGAGTGCAAAATCGCCGAGCCGGCATTGAATGAGCAAATCAAGTTGGCGCGGTCAAAGCCGCCGCCAAAGGGCGGACTGAAGCTCACCCTGCGCATCCCGCCGCCGGACTGGACGCTTCCGCCAGATGCATTTTTCCAGAATAATTTCTTTCTGCTGCCGGAGTTGGTGCGGGTCGTGCGGGAGTGTCTGCGAGAAAGCGGCGCCAGCCGGCTGATTGACGCTTATTGCGGCGTTGGCTTTTTTGCGATTGAACTGGCCGGCCTGGTGCAGGAATTCATCGGGGTTGAAGTGGACCGGATGGCCATTCGTGCAGCCCGGCAGAACGCCGCGCGGCGGAATGTTCAGAATGGGGAATTTATCGCAGCACGCGCGGAGGAGTTGCTGCCTGATATTTTAATGCGGTTTCCACCGGAGCAAACCGCCTTGATTCTTGATCCGCCGCGGACCGGCTGCCCGGCTGAAAGTCTCCAAAAACTGCGGCAAGCGCGACCGCGCCAGATAATCTACATTTCGTGTCATCCAGCGATGCTGGCACGGGACTTGAACATTCTATGCGCGGATGGTGTCTTTGAGGTATGCCGGGTGCAGCCGCTGGACATGTTCCCGCAGACACAGCATCTGGAGTGCGTGGCCGATTTGCGGTTGCGCGCCCCCTCGGGGCCGGCATGACGGCTGACGGCGGGCAAGTATTTTCTTTTGTCTTTTGGATAATAGTGCTTTCATCTTGTGGCACGGCATGATGACGGACAATGCGCGGGCGGTTAAACCGCCGAAAACATTTGTGTTGGCAACACTACCCTGGATTGTCGGGGCGGTGTTTCTGGCAATTTACGGCCTTACCTTGAACCGGTGGGTGAGCCTGTACGGATTGGGCCTCGCAGCCCAAGTCGGGGGATTTGACTGGCAGCCGCCGCTAACCGCGCCAGTGCTTTATTTGCTCACGCTGCCACTGCGATTATTGCCGGTCAAGCTTCTGCCGCTGGCGTTGAATTTGTTTTCGGCAATTTGCGCCGCGTTGTCGCTTGTGTTGTTGACCCGCTCGGTAGCCCTGTTGCCGCATGACAGAACCCGCGAACAACGGATGCGTGAATCGAGCGAATTTTCCCTGTTAAGCCTGCCCACAGCCTGGATACCGCCGGTTGTGGCGGCGGCAGTTCTGGGGCTGCAATTCACATTCTGGCTGCATTCAACCAATGGTTCTGGCGAGATGCTCGATGTGCTGCTGCTGGCATACGTGGTGCGTTGTTTTCTCGAATACCGCCTGACCAACAACGAGTCATGGCTGGCGCGTTTCTGCGTTGTCTATGGGCTGGCCGTGACAAACAACTGGGCCATGATCGGGCTGTTTCCGGTCGCGCTGGCGGCCTTGATTGGCACGCTTGGGCTGGCATTCTTTGAAAAACGGTTGCTGTCGAAAATGTTTCTGGCAGGCGCTGTCGGGCTGCTTTTGTACCTGTTGTTGCCGGCAGTGGCGATGACTTATGATACCGGCGGGCTTTCATTCTGGCAGGCGCTTAAGTACAACCTTGCCCAGCAAAAGGCGTCGCTATTGTTCCGCGGCTATCGTTTGCCATTCCTGCTGATGGCGCTGGCATCGCTTGCCCCATTGCTGCTGGCCGGCATCCGCTGGCCGTCGTCCACCGGCGATGTTAATCCGCTGGCGAATCTGTTTATGCGGGTGTTTTTCCCGCTGCTGCATATTGTGTTTCTGGCATACGCTTTGGTTGTGGCATGGGGGCCGGAGTGGCTCACGCGCCAGTTCCAATTCGTTCCGCTTTCGTTTTTGTCGCTCTACTTTTTGATGGCCCTCGCCATCGGATATCTTGCCGGCTATGTGTTGCTGGTTTTCAGCGTCGAGCCTGAAAGTTCATGGGAACGCACCTCCGTGGTGCGCGAAGGAATAAACCGCCTCATGACCGGCGCAGTCTGGATTTTGTTGATTGCGGTGCCAACCCTTGCAATTTACAAAAATTGGCCGCGCATAAAGGCGGCCAATGGGACCGGTTTGCGAGATTTCGTTTCCCTGCTGGCCGAGAGCCTCCCGCCCAAAGACGCCGTTATTCTTTGCGACGATTTGCGGTTGCTCAATCTACTGGCGATTTGGGAGGGCGAGCCGCCGAAGTCCTCTCCCAATCTCCTGGTCAACACAGCCGCGCTGACGCGCCCGGCGTACCATCGTTATTTGAACCGGGTGCGGCCCGATATATGGCCGAAGCTGCCCGAGACATTGGCCGGCTATCCGATGCCTGATCCTGTGCCTGCGCCGTTTTTGGTGGATTTGATGCTCAGCCTGACAATGCGCACTCCCGAAACACTTGTTTATTATGCGCATCCAAGTTTTGGCTACTATTTCGAGAGATTACATGCCAACCCGGAGGGTCTGGCATGGCGGATGCGGCCCTACACCAAGGACATGGTCCAGCCGCCAAATCCAACTGCGGCCCGGATACGGCAGCAGGATGCTTTTTGGAAACGGGCCGAGCCATTCCTTGCGGCGCTTGAGCCAGCGCGAAAACTCCGCGATGTCACCGCGCTTAACCTTGCGGCATGGTACTCACGAAGCCTGAATCAATGGGGCGTTGTTTTGCAGCGGGCTGGAAAAATCAAGGAGGCAGGCGCGGTGTTTGCCAGGGCGTTGCAGGTCAATCCTGACAACGTCGTGGCCGAGGTCAATTTGACTTACAACAATCAACTCCGCGCTGGTCGCCGCGAGTCCGTTCCACCGTCCAAAGAGCTTGAAGCCCGGCTGCTCCAGTACGGCTCGCCAAGTCAACTGTTCAACTTGCACGGCACATTTGATGAGCCGCAGTTCAACATGGTCGCAGGCCGCCTGTTCGCCCAGGGCGGCAACTATCGCCAGGCAATTCAAAACTTTCTACGCGCAAAGGAGCTGGACCCGTCATTGCGCCAGGCCGATCTGATGACAGGCGCTGCGTTTCTTGTTTCCGGCTATCCCGATCGCGCATTGCGGGTCGTTGAGCAAATCCATGCCGACCGCAATGAATTCTGGCAAGGTGTAACCAATCAAGTTGAGGTGGCGCGGCTGGAGGCGCTGTGTCATTTTGCGCAGACAAACCGGCAGGCTGCAGAAGCAGTTCTTCAGCGGCTGTTGGAAAAGCATTACACAAATGATTTTGCTCTTTCATCCGTTGCCTATGTCTATCTGTCGCATGGCTTTTACTCAAATGCACTGGCCATTTTATCCGTGCAGTTGAAGCAAAAGCCCGACAGCGCCCAGGCGCTGCTGAATCAAGCTGTCTGTTACATGAACCTCGGACAGCACAATCTGGCGGTTGAATCGCTAAATCGTTACCTTGCGCTCAAACCAAATGACTTTGCCGGGTTGATGAACCGCGCCATATCACTGGTGCAATTGGGCCGGTTGGAAGAAGCCCGGAAAGATTACCTGAAAGTCATTTCGATCAACGCAGATTATTACCCGGCGCATTATGGTTTGGGCGAAATTGCATATCGCCAGAACGATAAAAAGAAAGCCATTCAACATTATCAGGCATACTTGAAAAACGCGCCGGAACACCTGAATGAACGCAAGACAGTTCAGGAACGCTTGAAACAATTACAGGCCGGCTGAGCCAGCCGGCGGCCGGCGTGCCAGCGTGCGCATTGTTCATGTCATTACTCGTCTGATAATCGGTGGCGCGCAGGAAAACACCCTCGCCACCGTTCACGGGTTGCGCCAGCGGCCCGGCATTGATGTCTGGCTGGTATCCGGCCCGACTTACGGGCCTGAAGGTTCGCTGGAGGCCGATGCTGCAACACTCCAGGACCATTTCATCGTGGCCCCCGATTTAATCCGCCCGGTTCACCCACTTCGTGATTTTCTGGCCCTTCGCAGTCTCCGCCGAATTTTCCGCCAAATTGCGCCGCAAATCGTGCATACGCACAGCGGAAAGGCCGGTTTTCTGGGACGATTGGCAGCGCATCAGGCCGGTGTACCGTGCATTGTTCATACGATTCATGGGCCGTCTTTCGGCAAGTTCCAGGGGGCGTTGGCAAATGTCCTGTTCCGTTTTGCCGAACGCCTTGCAGGCCGCGTCACCACCCACTTTATCAGCGTTTCCAACGCCATGACCCGCGATTACCTCGCCGCCGGCATCGGGCGTCCGGAGCAGTACACCCGCATTCTCAGCGGTTTCAATCTCGAGCCATTCCTTGCAGCGCGCAACAATCCGGAATTGCGCAAGCAACTTGGCATTGAGCCGGATGACTTTGTTGTTGGCAAAATCGCCCGTCTCTTCAAGCACAAGGGGCATGATGAACTACTGGAAGCGGCTCCAGCCGTTCTGCGGAAATTTCCACGCACAAAATTTCTGTTGGTTGGCGACGGCCCGTGGCGCAGGCGTCTGGAACACAAGGCCGCGGAAAAAGGCCTCGCCCGCAATTTTATTTTTGCCGGCCTTGTGCCGCCGGGGCGGATTCCGGAGTTGGTGGGGATAATGGACGTTCTGGTGCATTTATCGAGGCGTGAAGGGTTGCCGCGCGCGCTGCCGCAGGCGATGGCAGCCGGGAAACCTGTGGTGGCATGGGATTGCGACGGCGCCGCCGAGGTTTGTCTGAATGAAACCACCGGGCTGTTGTTGCCAGTCGGAGCTGATGTGGCGCCGGCCATTCTGAGGCTGGCCGCAGATGCAGATTTGCGTGAACGCCTTGGCCGCGCCGGATGCGCGCTTGCACGCGCACAATTCGGCGTGGAAGAGATGGTTGCCAAAATTCACGACCTTTACATGCAGTTGCAAACCAGGAATGTAATTTCAAACAAACCACAGGCCGATTGAATCCAATAATCAAGAGATTTGCTGGCATTTGCCACTGCGCAGGCAATGTAGTAGATTAGGATGGAGTCCGGAGGGTGTAATGCTTATGAAAACGCAAAAAACAGCAGCCGTAAAACAGCCAAAGCCGTTCACGCCCGGCATCACCAAGGAAATGGTTCGCAGTCATGCTTACCGGCTTTTTCAAGACAAGCTGAAGCATGATGAGTTGACGTTGGAAGACTGGGTGCTGGCCGAAAAGGACCTCGTGGCGACCCTGGAGTCCGGGGACACGACCGAAGGCTGAACAACTTGCCGGCAGTTTGAAGATTCACTCCGCCGTTTTATTGCAGCCGGCGGGAGGGATTTGTATTTGACCGCCAGGAGCAAACTGCAAGTCGAATACTGAAAACAGCCCCCAGACTGATCGAAAGACCATGAATGAGCCGTTATTTCCCTCCGGTCCGTGGGTTGGGTTCTACAATTATTTCCCCGGGGACCGTCACCGGATGGATTTGGACCTGGTCTTCAAAGACGGCAGTCTCGATGGCTTTGGAGTTGATGATGTCGGGCAATTCACAATCAAAGGCTCTTACGATGCCGCCAGCCGCGAGTGTTCATGGATTAAAACATATCCCGGCAGCCACAGTGTTTATTATCAGGGCTATCGTGAGGGCAAAGGCATTTGGGGCAGATGGGAAATAGCGCGCAACTGCCATGGTGGATTTCATATTTGGCCGCGCACTGCCGGCGAGGCTGATGACATGGCCCTGGAGCAGGAAAAATCAGAATCTGAATCAAACGCAGCGCCAGTGGAACTGACTCAACCGGCTGGCAAACACACCGCCCACTGATTGAACCCGGCCTGCATAAACTTGACGAAACCCGCTTGCTGACACCAAAAATCATTCGTGAACAGTAAATCTGACAAACCTGCCGTTTGCCTGGGCGCAGCATTGACTTATCAACCCGTCCCGCTGCGCTTTGGAACCAGCGGACGGCGCGGCCTTGTGAAAGATTTGACCCAGCTCGAAGTCTATATCAATGCACGCGCCGAGCTTGAGTACCTGCTGGAATTGCCAAAAGAAAACGGCGGCATTCGCAAAGGCGATGACTTTTTTCTGGCCTGGGATTTGCGGCCCAGCTCAACCCGATTTGTCCCAGAATACAATGGCCGCGGTGAAATAGCCCAGACGCTGGCGCAGGCCATACGCGACGTTGGGCTGCGCCCGGTAAATCTTGGATGCATTCCAACCCCTGCCCTTGCATTTTACGCATGGCAGCATTCCAGCGGCGGCATGATGGTCACCGGCAGTCACATTCCTTTTGACCGGAACGGGTACAAGACGAACTCGGCTTGTGGGGAGCTTCTCAAAACCGATGAGCAACCCATCCAGCAACGCTCTGAACAGTTGCGCAAACAGCTTTACAGCCAGCCCCTGGAAAAATCGCTCTTCAATGAAAACGGCATGTTCAAAGCCGGTCATCAGGAATTACCCCCCGAAAACAGCGCCGCCAAAAAAGCATACGTCAAGCGGTACCTCGATTTTTTCGCACCGGGATGTCTGGAGGGATTGCGGGTTACCGTCTATCAACATTCGGCTGCCGGGCGCGATTTGCTTTTTGAAGTCCTGCAATCTCTCGGAGCCAGAGCCATTCCATGCGGTCGAACTGATACATTTGTGCCCATTGACACTGAAAATGTGGATGCAACGCAACTTGGCGAAATCCAGCGAATGGCCGATGAAGTTACAGCCGCACATGGCCCAATAGATGCCGTTGTTTCAACAGACGGCGACAGCGACCGGCCTTTGCTCATCGGCATTGGGCCGGATAACCGCATCCAATTTTTCGGCGGCGATTTGGTCGGCATGATTGTGGCGGAATTTCTGGGGCCTGACGCAGTGGTTGTCCCAATTAGCTGCAACGATGCCATTGATGTGGGGCCGCTGCGGGATGTGCTGCAACCCAAAACCCGCATCGGCTCACCATACGTCATCGCCGCCATGCAAGCCGCCCGCGCCGCTGGTCGCAGCAAAGTATGCGGCTGGGAAGCTAATGGTGGCTTTCTGACCGCCTCACCGTTCATTCGCAAAGGCCGCAGGTTGGACGCATTGCCAACTCGCGACGCTTTTCTGCCGATTTTATCCGTGCTTTGCGCCATGGCAGAGCAGAAAGTGCCAATGGTGGCCATTTTTGCGCGTCTTCCCCGGCGATTCAGCCGCGCTGTGCTGCTTCGGGAAGTGCCAAGGGCCGACAGCGCCAGAGTGATCCAGGCGCTATCGCCGGAATTTCCAATTTCCGAAGTGTACTTGGATGCAACTGGAATAAATGCAAAAGATGCCTCCGGTGGCAAACTTGCCCTCAACCGTGAACAAATCCTCCAATTGCAGGCAATTGTGGCGCGGCTGGAGAGTTTTTTCACTACCACATGCGGATTTGGCCGGATATGCAGCGTCAATTACACCGACGGGGTGCGCATCCGCTTTGAAAATGGTGATGTGGCCCATGTGCGTCCATCGGGAAACGCCGATGAATTGCGATTGTACGCAGTGGCTAACAGCCCGGAGCGGGTGGAACAAATAGCCGCGATGGCGGTGGCGCCGGATGGCATATTGCTGAGATTGCTGAAATCAACCGCTTGATCCCCCTTCCCTGTAACCTAAAATATTTTTCCATTTCCAATTGCTATTACGCAGAAATTCTGCTATAGGAGAGTTGTTTCTTTGAAAGGGTTTTTATGAAAAAGAATAGTATTCTGGCAAGGTGCGCATTGCTCGCGTTTTTCGGTCTTACAACTGTACAAGCAGCCGTTGCTCAAGAGCTTCCACAGATTGTGGCCACCAATGCGTCTGTCATCGAAGGCAATTCAGGCTTTACCAATTTGGTTTTCGAGGTTGTTTTGAGCCAGCCATCAGAACAACCCGTATTGGTTGGTTATTCCACAGCCAATGGCACTGCTGTGGCAGGCGCCGATTACATTGCCACAAACGGGGTTCTTGTTTTTCAACCCCTGGAGACTCAAAAGCTGATTATTGTGCGCGTTCTGGGCGATACCGTGGTGGAAGGCAATGAGATTTTGTACCTCCGATTGTCCAACCCAACCAACGCCACGTTAAGCCAGACGCAGGTGGTAGGGACCATTGTTGATGACGAATGTGGCGCCAGATGGACGCCTACAATTGCCTACATCGGCAGCGTGACAAACCGGGAAGGCACGGCTACGAATCTGGATGGAAGTGTTGCCACAACAAATTTTACTTTTGTAGTGCAACTGGCCTGCCCGCCCGAAGAGCGTGTTTCAGTCAACTACACCACAGTCAACGGGACTGCCACCGGCGGGGCCTATTATCGCACAACAAACGCCGGGAATCGAATTGTTTGCAATGACTACCGAACCACCAGTGGCACCCTGATTTTCGAGCCTGGACAGATGCAGGCGCGGATTGACGTGCCAGTGTACATGGATGACCGCAATGAGGGCACAAACGTCTTTTACGTTGTGCTCAGCAACCCAACCAACGCCATTTTGGCCGTAACCCGCGGCGTCGGCGCCATATTGAATGACGACCCGCTGCCGGGCATCCTGGTCACAAATGCCTACACCCCGCCTGAAGGCGATGTTGGCGACACGAATTATGCATATTTTCTAATCAGGCTCACCAAACCGAGCGGCCAGACGGTCAAGGTTAACTTTTCCACAACCGCCGGCAGCGCCGCCGCCGGTCTCGATTTTGTACCGACAAACGGGGTTTTGACTTTTAATCCCGAAGTCACCAACATCTACATCCCCGTCGGCATAATTGGCGACGTTTTGGTGGAAGGCAACGAGGTGTTCTACCTCACCCTTTCCAAACCGGTTAATGCAGTCCTCTCGAACACCACCGCCTCATGCACCATTACAAATGATGACGGGCTGCCCGGCCAGATTCACCACTTTACATGGCAGACAATCCCATCACCCCAATATGTAGATTTTGGGTTCCCTGTGGCTTTCACGGCGCGTGACGCCCAAAATAATGTGCTGAGCAATTTCAACGGAACTGTTTTCCTGTTTGCCCGCCAGGCAGGCACCCAACTGGTGCCCGTTCTGCCATCTGAAGCCGTCGGTTTTGTCAACGGCCGCTGGCAGGGTGTGGTGCGGGTATTGCAAACCGGCAGCGCCATTACTCTGGTTGCGCGCGATCAATACGGCCACGAAGGCGTCAGCGGCGCATTTGCAGTTCGCGAAAACCTGAACACGCTCAAGCTCTGGGTGGTAACAAATCCTGAACCGCCGATAGTTAACATGCCGGCCACCATGACAATTGTTGCAAGCAATGCCGGAACAACAACTCTGTCAAACGTCCTTATCACCGCCGGAACATCGGGTAATATCAGCAACCCGCAATTCAACATCCTCACCACAAATGCCTTTTTCTACCAAGATTACAATGAGGTGATTGATTTTCTGGCGCCCATGCTGCAATCGGGCGAGACCGTCAGAATTCAGTTAACCGCAACTTACCTGGAAAGCGGCGTTATTCTTACCAACATCGTATGCGCCTCGGTGCTTCCTCCGCAATACCCGCTGGCGCCCAATGCGCCGGCCCCGAACCCGCCTGCGGCAGCCGCCCGACCCGTCTTCCCCGTACTTGACCCGTGGATAGCCGTTCAAGGCGCAAGTGTGCTTGAGGGAAATGCGGGCACAACCAGCCTCCAATTCCAAGTCCAGCTTTTGTCGCAGCCAATGTCGAACGTCACAGTCAAATACATGACCGTGGATGGCTCGGCAGCCGCCGGAAAGGATTACGTAAAACGCGCCGGCACCCTGACCTTCACCCCTACCAATTTGATTAGGACGGTGTCAGTGACGATAAACGGTGACCGCGAGCCGGAGCCTGATGAGACGGTGCTTCTGTACCTGTATGACCCAGTGAATGCGCGGCTGCAAACCAACATTGCCGCTGGAGTTATTATCAATGATGACGTACTGCCGGTTCTAACTCAAAACTGGCTCGACGAGGAAAGTTGCGAGACGTTCAACACCAACACCGAACAGGTCATTTACAACAATGCAATTGACCCCGGCGAGCAGGTGGAAGTCACGATCAATCTTTACAATCCTGGTCCGAACGACACCGGAAACCTTACAGTTGTCATGCCGTACTTGGGCGCCTACGGCATACTGCCGCCTTATTGGAGCCAGAATAGTTACGGTCATACAAATAATTACGGCGTTATTCCCGCTGGCGGCAGCGTTGGACGCTCATTTGATTTCATCGCTGACGGGCCGTGCGGGGGCACAGTAAACGCCGTTTTGGAGGTGTCCGATGGGACAAACTTCTGGACCGTCACCCAGCCATTCCTGCTGGGCAAGGGCGTATCAACCAACGCCTCATTTACCAACCGCGTTGCGGTTAATTTGTCAGCTCGAAGCACATTTGTTTCTGCGATCAACGTCACCGGCCTCACCGGCACGGTTAACAGGGTATCAGTGACGCTTTCAAACTTTGCAGTGCCCAAGCCGGGAATGGTTGACATTGTGCTGAAGGGGCCATCTGGAAAATCCGCGATTCTTTTGTCCGGAGTAGGCGGGTCATTTGCCACAACTAACTTGATTGTCACTTTTGATGATGAGGCGGGCGGCAGCTTTACAAGCTCCGGCCCAATTGTGCCGGGGACTTACCAGCCAAGCATTTCAGGCGGCAGCAATACATTGGCAGCATTCAAAGGCACAAAGGCAAACGGCGCCTGGTATCTCTATGTTACCAACAAGGTCAGCGGCGCCAACGGGATAATTGGCGGTTGGATGTTGCAGATTGAAACGCTGGATACAACCTGTTGTGTTGACCCGTACAGCGCGGATTTGAGTCTGCAAGTAACAGATTCACCCGACCCTGTACGACTCGGCTATCCGTTGACGTACCGCTGGGTGGTCAGCAATCAAGGGCCGGCTTCCGCCTACTACGCCACATTGAGCAACACCCTGCCAAACACCGTCGAGTTGCTTTCTGTGACGAACAGCCGCGGAACATGGAATTATGCGAATGGCGCGGTTGTCTGCCAGCTTACAAATCCACTGCCTCCAAAGAGCAACTGGGTGGTCACAGTTGCAGTTCGCCCGGTCATCAGCCCGGTTTCCAACATCCTTTACAGCACTGCCACGGTGTTGCCGGGGATGCAACAAACTGACCCGAACCATTTCAACAATTCCGCGATAACATCCACCAAGGTTGATCTGCCAACGCTTACTGTGGCAAACGCTTCCGTAACCGAGGGCAACCAGGGCCTGACCAATTTGCTGTTCCGCGTCAGCCTCTCGGCAGCCGTCACACAGGAAGTCTGTGTTACCTACACCACATCCAACGGCACGGCAATGGCCGGAGCCGATTTCCTCGCAACAAGCGGCGTTTTAATCTTCCCGCCCGGAAGCCTGACGCGCACCGCCGTTGTCCAGGTCATTGGGGACATCGTTGTTGAAAACAACGAAATCCTCTACCTTCTCCTTTCACAGCCACAAAATGCCGTCCTCGCAACCAACCGCGGAGTTGGAACAATTTTGGACGACGATGGGACCCCGTACATCAGCATTTTCGACAATGGCACTTTGGAAGGAAACGTCGGAAGCCATGAACTGACCTTCGACGTTGTCTTGAGCAAACTCAACTCCAAGCCCGTGACTGTGGCATTTGAAACATTCAATTCATCGGCTTTGGCCGGACAAGATTACGAAGCAAGGCGCGGTTTGTTGTACTTCCCGCCGGGTTGCACCAACCAATGTGTTGCCGTCAATGTCCTGGGCGATGTGGCCATCGAAGCCAACGAAGTTTTCGGCGTACGCCTCTTCAACCCAACCAATGCAGCCCTGAGCCGCGCCGCCGCCTACGGGACAATTACAAATGACGACGGACGAGCAGGCGAACTCTTCCAGTTTGTTTGGGGACCGGTCGGCGCGACACAACAACTGGAGGTGCCCATCTCCATTACAATAACCGCCCGCGACGCTTCTTCGCGTGTGGTAAGCAATTACAATGGAACTGCGGATTTGCGCGCATTGCAGTGGGTGCCTGGAATGTGGACCAATCTTCTGCCCGAGTTTCAGACCTATACCAACTACCTTACAAACCGCACCCTGGGCTATTCCTTCACCCCGTCCAACCATATAATTGTTTTTGGGATGCAGGCGCCCATGGCGCAGGAGTTTTCACTGTGGACTGATACAGGCACCCGGCTTGCACAGGCATTTGTAAGCTTCAACGAAATGGCGTACCTCGCTCAGCCGCTGTTGCTGCGTAGCGGCGTAACCTATCGCGTCAGCGCTTATTTCGGGCCATATCACCCGGCTTTCTACAGCACGAATCGTTTGACCGCGTTCCCGCATGGAGTCATTCGCCAGAACTACTCGGCTGTAGGCAACGCATTCCCCACCACTGTTTTCAACGGTCAGGCTTTGGTCAACCTGCTCTATGCTCCGGCCGTGCTTGAAACAAACCAGGTAATCCCGCAAAGCATCAACTTTAACAACGGCATCGCTCAAGGACAGGTCATGGTCATGCAGCCATCACCGGCAACCGTTCTTGTTGCAGACGATGGCGACGGGCATCTGGGTTATTCAGCCGAGTTTATTGTGATGCTTCCAGAAATAGCGGTCTTGACTTACAAACTGACATCTATTTCGCCACCGCCTCCAGGCTCGGAAATCATAAGCATAACTATTCCGCCAACCGGCGCAACCGGCTACGCGCTGAAGCGCAACTCGCTATTGCCAGCCGGACCTTCTGAACCTCAAGCAGGCGCGCTATCCCTGACACAACGCCAATTCGGCCTCGAAATAATCCCGCCACGCTCGCGGCCCACACGTGTGGATGTTTCAGCAGACTTGCTGCGTTGGCAGCCGGTCCTGACAAATATCCCGGGCGTGAACCAAAACACGTTGATTGTGCCTCTGGATCAGCGGCGGCTTTTCTTCCGTGTCCGTGGCCTTTGATGGGTGTGGCTTGACGGGCAGCCCGCCGTCCCTATGATGGAAGCCCGGCCGCAACCGGGCTGATTAAGGCATGATTGCCAGAGCTAAACGGGCTTCGCTTTTTCGCGCCATCATGGCTGCTGCACGCCAGCAGTTACGGATGGTGTTATTCGGTTTGACGCTCGCCCTTGGGGCGCCGCTGCCCGCCCAGCAGGAGGCGCATTATGGTTTTCTATATGATTTACACCAACTAACCCTCGAATCAGGCTGGCGGCAGGAAATCCTCGGCCCGCTCTACTACCATACCCATTGGGGATCGAACACTACATGCGCTGTTTGTCCGCTGTTTTCATGGAGTCGCAACTCCGATCCCGATTTGGACATAGTGGAGTGGGACATTCTTTATCCCCTGATTTCCCATGACAGATTTGGCAGTGAATACCGCCTGCACTTTTTGCAATTTCTCTCCTTTGCGGGCGGGCAGTCAATGGACGAGGAAAAAAGCCGGCGCCTGACATTGTTCCCGCTGTTTTTCCATCAACGCTCCCAGCAGCCGACAAATGATTATACCGCGTTTATCCCGTTTTACGGCCACATCCGCGGGCATTTGCTGAGAGATGAAATCCGATTTATCGCGCTTCCAGTCTGGCTGCAAACCCGCAAGCGCGATGTGGTTACGGACAATTATTTCTACCCATTTGTGCACATCAGGCGCGGCGAACAGCTCAGCGGATGGCAAATCTGGCCGTTTATGGGCCGCGAACATCGCGGTCCCTACACCATCACCAACCGCTACGGCGATTTGGAAATCATGCCCGGCCACGATAAAAATTTCATCCTGTGGCCATTTTATTTGCAGGCGGCAACCGGCTTGGGCACCACAAATGAAATGAGGCAAACAGCGCTACTCCCGTTCTTTAACATTGAACGCTCACCTGGCCGCGATTCAACTTCATACTTGTGGCCCCTGGGACTGACGCTTACCGATGACCGGCAGCGGAAATATTTTGAAGTGGGCGCGCCATGGCCTTTGATTGTCTTCGCACACGGCGAGGGCAAAACGACCCGGCGGGTATGGCCATTTTTCAGCGAGTCACACAATGCATTTCTACAAAGCGATTTCTACGCATGGCCGATATACAAGTACAATCGCGTAAAGGCTGACCCGCTTGACCGCGAACGCGTGCGAATTTTGCTTTTTGTCTATTCAGACATGATCGAGCGCAACACGCAGGCCGGGGAAAGCCGAAGGCGGACGGATTTGTGGCCGATCTTCACCCACAGGCGTGATGCCGATGGCAACCAGCGCCTGCAGGCGTTGTCAGTCCTTGAGCCGCTGATACCAAACAATAAAAGCATCGAACGCAACCATTCACCCCTCTGGTCGGTATGGCGCTCCGAAAAGAATGGGAAAACCGGCGCCGCCAGCGATTCGTTTCTTTGGAATTTCTACCGCCACGACACTGCCACCAATTCTGAAAATGTCTCCCTCCTTTTCGGCATGTTCCAATACAAAAAATCGCCGGAAGGCAACAAAGGCCGGTTCCTGTTCATACCATTCTCTTCCAAAAAGGCCAAAGCCGCGCGGGACAGTGTCCAAAGCCCTCAATGAAATCCCAACAACTGGCCGCCGTGATAGGTAAGAAATGCCATCACCCAGGCAAGGATTCCGAGATACAGCCACTGGAAAATCGGCCATTTCCATGAGTTCGTCTCGCGCCTCACAACCGCCACAGTGCTGGCGCATTGCAGGGCAAACACGTAGAATATCATAAGGCTGAAAGTCGTCAGCGGCGTAAATACAGCTCTGCCATCAGGCCGTCTTTGTTCCTTCATCACCTTGACCAGACTTGCGGATGCGCCGTTGCCCGATTCTTCGCCGACGTTATAGACGACACTCATGGTGCTCACAAACACCTCGCGGGCGGCAAAAGATGAAATTATGCCGATGCCTATTTTCCAATCAAATCCAAGCGGTTCAATCACCGGTTCAATTATCCGTCCAAGCAGACCGGCGAAACTATGTTGCAATCTTGCAGACGCCTCCTCACGCTCAAGCATGCCAAGTCGCTCTCTGAGAGTCTTGAAATCCGGCGCTCCAACTGAGTCCGGCCCGCCATTGCGCAGTTGAGCCAGTCGCGCCTGAATTGCTTCGGGGGAATCAGTTCCTGGAAAAGCCTGACGGACAATTTCCGCGCGCCTTGCATCAAATTCGGCCTGTATTGAGGGTTGTTTTGGATATGACGCCAAAAACCAAAGGATGATGTTAATCCCAAGAATCACCGTGCCGGCCTGTGTCAGAAACACTTTTGAGCGGTCCCACATATGCCTCAAAACAACCGTGGCAAGCGGCCGTTTGTATGGCGGCAGTTCCATGATCAACAATGGAGGCGGGCTTTTCAAAAAAGTGCTCTTGAACACCCACGCCATGATTAACGCGGCGATTGTCCCCAAAAGATACATCGCCAGCAACGTCAAACCCGGCAGCTTGAAGACGCCAAGCACCTTGACTTCCGGCACACAAGCCCCAATCAACACCGTATAGACCGGCAGGCGCGCAGAACAACTCATCAAAGGCGCAACCAGAATTGTCGCCAGCCTGTCTTTTGGATTTTCAATTGTGCGCGTGGACAAAATTCCGGGAATCGCACATGCGTATGATGAGAGCAACGGAATAAAACTTTTGCCGTGCAAGCCAACCTTGCTCATTATCCTGTCCATGATGAACGCCGCCCTTGCCATGTAACCGCTGTCTTCCAAAAGGCATATAAACAAAAACAAAAGCAGGATTTGCGGCAGGAACACCACCACCGCTCCAACACCGCTTATCACGCCGTTGACCAACAGATCGTTCAACGCACCGGCTGGCATCATGCTTTCAACATGGCGACCAAGCCAGTCAATCCCTTCCGAGAGCCATTCCATCGGAACTCTGGCAATATTGAAAATGCTCTGAAAAATCAAAGCCATCATCGCCAGAAAAATCAGCATACCCCAGACTTTGTGTGTAAGAATCCTGTCCAGCCGGTCACTGAAAGTTTCCTCAACGCTCAATGTCCTGGTAATCGCCGCATTGCAAATTTCCCCAATCCTCCCATAGCGCGCCTCAATCGTCGCAGTACGCCAGTCCGCCCCGGCCTGTTCAAGCCGCCCGCGAGCTTCGCGCACAGCTTGCACCAAGTCCGGCGAGTACCTTTTTGCCGCGGCGCTCAAAACTTTCTCGTCCGCCAGCATCAAAAGGCACTCCACCCTTGCATTTATTTCGGGCCGGCCCGGCTGTGATTTCAACAAACCATCGAGCTTCTCGATCTCCGCCTCGAAGCTTGGCTGCAGCGGACAGAACGATTTTGGACTGTTCCATGATTCCTGCCGGCAAAGCTGCTCGATGCGGGCTTTAAGCTCGGCTATGCCCTCCCCCTTGCTTGCCACCAAAGGAACTACCGGCACGCCCAGTTCTGTTTCCAGCATCCCAACATTGATTTCCAGACCGTTCTGCCTTGCTACATCCATCATGTTGAGAGCAAGCACGGTTGGATAACCCAGCTCGATTACCTGTGTGGCATAGTAAAGATTTCGATGCAAATTGGATGCATCCGTCACCACAATCACCGCCGATGGCGCAGGCACATCTTCAAGCCGCTGAAACAAAACATCCCGGGCGATTTCTTCATCCTGTGTCTTCGGGCTTAGACTGTAACTGCCGGGCAAGTCCAATATCAAGATATCAAGCGTTGAATCCCCTCCGCGTAGCCGCCCCTCACGCCGTTCAACGGTCACGCCGGCGTAATTGGCCACCTTTGCCCGCAACCCGGTCAACGCGTTGAAAATGGTTGTCTTGCCGCAATTTGGGTTGCCCGTCAACGCGACGTAACACAATGTTGGTTTTGGTAAATCCCTCGATGACATGAAAACCCGGACGTCTTTGAACCGTCCTCAGCCTGAAACACGCACCCAAATCGCCTCGGCCTCGTGCCTCCGCAGGGTCAAATGATAGCCGCAAACCTTGATTTCCACCGGATCACCCAGCGGCGCAAATCGTTCAAAAGCTATTTCCGCGCCTATCAACAATCCAAGCTCGAGCAAACGCGAGCGCTCCTCCTCGGGCAACTTGATTTCGACTATGCAGGCCTTTTGTCCGGCGCACAACTTCGTCAATGGCACCGGCACGGATGCAGGTGGTGGTGCAGTCATGAATTATGATTTCGGTGACGTGGGCAACGGTTCAACCAGTATATTCTCCGCCAGTTGCGTGCTCAGCCCCAGCCGCGCATTGCATACCTGGCAGATTACGTTGTTTCCCTTGAGCACAAGCTTTACCTCCTGGTCCTCGTACACCCCCATTTCCCTTAAACGCTCGGCTATCGCCGGCGGAATGGGCAGTTTCTTTATTTTTGCCAGCCCACCCACCCTCAACCGGCTCAGCGGACACACCTCAGGGTGTTCGCATTTGCTCAAGTCCACTACCAATTTCTTGTTCTTGCCCACAGCGAAGTAAAGTAGCCCCCATTCAAGATTAAATCAAGACAAACTTAGTCCTATTTCACACAGCCTTCAGATCGGCCTTCCGGATATGAGCTTTTCCAGTTGCACTTTGCAAATTTTCTTTGCGGGATGATTAGAGGATGTTAGCTTTTGCGCCGGAAAGGTAACGGTTTCTGCTTAACCATGCAAACCAAGGCCAACATCGGATATAACGCCAAACTGGAGGATGAGGTTATTGTGACCCGTCTGGATGCAATGCTGGCTTGGTGCCGGAAGAATTCGCTATGGCCAATGCCGATGGGCTTGGCCTGCTGTGCGATTGAATTGATGGGAACAGGCGCCAGCCGATTTGACATTGCCCGTTTTGGAGCGGAAGTAATGCGTTTTTCTCCCCGGCAATCCGATGTCATGATCGTAGCCGGAACTGTTACTTACAAAATGGCATTGTCGGTCCGGCGCATCTATGAACAAATGCCCGAGCCAAAATGGGTCATTGCAATGGGCGCATGTGCCTCGACCGGCGGCATGTACCGCAGTTATGCAGTCTTGCAGGGCGTGGACAAAATTTTGCCCGTGGACGTATATGTCGCAGGCTGCCCGCCTCGACCGGAGGCGTTATTGGATGCGCTGATGCGTTTGCAGGAGAAAGTGGCAAGGCAGCCTGTTCTGGGCAAAAAACAAGGCGCCATCTGAGGAGACAACAGCCATGACAGCCCAGCAAGCCGCAGAAAAATTAAAGGAAAAGTTCGGGCAATTGATCTCCGAACCGCAACTTTTCCGCGATGAAACAACCGTCTGGCTGAATGACGCCGGGCAAATAGCCGCGGTCTGCCAATATGCCAAAACCGAGCTTGGCTTCGATTATTTGCAGGACATTACAAGCGTTGACAACCATCCAAACACGCCGCGTTGGGAAGTTGTCTATCAACTCTACAGCCTGCAACATCATTGCGCCATACGTATCAAGACAGCGATAAATGAATCTATTTCCGAGCTGCCAACAGTCACGGGCGTTTGGCGCACGGCGAACTGGCATGAACGCGAAATTTTCGACATGATGGGCATCCGATTTCGCGATCACCCGGACTTGCGCCGCATAATCATGTGGGAAGGCTATCCATATCATCCACTGCGCAAGGATTTTCCATTGGCAGGTCTGCCAACCGAACAGCCGGATGTGGCGTTTGCCGAACCAGCGCCAATGGAAGGAGGGCCGTTTGTAACAAATCCCGGCGTAAAAACCGCGAAAGAACGCGAGCCACGCGCAAAAGGTGAAACATAATGAACAACGAACAACTGCTTTATTTTCAGGGACACCATCAGTAAGGCAAAAAACCGGACATGGGTGAAATTCATGACATAAATTTTCGGGAACCAGCGGCGCGACTGCCTGCAACACACGACGCGACGGCTGATGCGGCAGCGGAGCACATCGAGCTTAACATGGGGCCGTCCCACCCCTCGACGCACGGCGTGCTGCGGTTGGTGCTTGAGCTTGACGGCGAAACAATCGTCAAAGCCACCCCGCACGTGGGTTATTTGCATCGCGGCGATGAAAAAATCGCCGAGAACATGACCTACACACAATTTATTCCGTACACAGACCGGCTGGATTACCTGGCGCCGCTGGCCAACAACGTTGCTTACGCGCTGGCGGTTGAAAAGCTGCTGGGCATGGACAGACAACTGCCGCCGCGCTGCCAGTACATCCGGATGATTTGCTGCGAGCTGGCGCGCATTTCCTCACACCTGCTCGGTCTGGGCTGTTACGCCATGGATTGCGGCGCGATGACGGTTTTCTTGATCACATTCACCGAGCGCGAAAAAATCTACAACCTTTGCGAGTGGCTGACCGGCGCCCGCTTCACCACCAGTTATACCCGTATTGGCGGGTTGTCGCGCGACCTGCCGCATGGTTGGGTTGATTCGTGCCGCAAATTCCTGCGGGAGGTCGTGGTTACGATTGACGAGGTTGACCGGTTGCTGACCCGCAACCGCATCTGGCTGGACCGAACACGCGATATTGGGGTGATTACCAAACAGGATGCCATTGATTACGCTTTGAGCGGGCCAAACCTGCGCGGCAGCGGAATAGAGTTCGACCTGCGCAAGGCACATCCGTACCTTGCCTACAACGAGATCGAATTTGATGTGCCGGTTGGCGCCACCGGCGACTGCTATGACCGCTACTTGGTGCGCATGGAGGAAATGCGGCAGAGCGTGCGCATTCTGCATCAATGTCTGGATAAACTGCCCGGCGGCCCGGACAACGCCTCTGGCGAACCCATAAACGTGTCCGATGGTAAAATCGTGCTGCCACCCAAGTCAAAGGTGCTCACCCAAATGGAAGAGCTGATCCACCACTTCATGCTCGTCACCCAGGGAGTGAACGCACCTCCGGGCGAAATCTATTTTTCAGCCGAAAACCCGAAGGGCGAGCTTGGCTTTTACATAAACAGCCGTGGAGGCGGTACGCCGCACCGGCTCAAAATACGCGCGCCATCATTTGTGAACCTGAGCATACTGCCCCACCTGCTGCCCGGGCATTTAATAGGAGACGTGGTTGCGATTCTAGGCTCGCTGGACTTTGTAATGGGAGAATGTGACCGCTAGCGGAAAAATGGCATGAACTTTTCAGTTCCAAAAGATTTGGATGCCGAGTTGGACAGACTGGCTGGGCGCTACCCGCAAAAGCGAAGCGCGGCCTTGATGTGCCTGCACGCCATACAGGAACGGTTTGGTTACATACCACCCGAAGCGATGGAATACACCGCCCGGAAACTCGAACTGCAGCCCATCAACATTTTCGAGCTGGTGACTTTTTACCCGATGTTCAGGCCCAAACCAGCCGGCCGATTTGTCTTCAAAATCTGCCGCACATTAAGTTGTGCCTTGAACAAATCGCATGAAGTGCACCGCCGGCTGTGCGAGAGGCTTGGGCTTGACCCCAACAAACATGGCATCCAAACCACAAGCGACGGGCGGTTTTCCGTCGAGTTTGTTGAATGTCTGGCTTCATGCCACACTGCGCCGGTCTTGATGTGCAACGATGAACTGCATGAAAACATGAGCGTCGAAAAAGCCGAGGCGTTGTTGGAACAGTTGCGCAACGAGAATACAAACAAGATGCCGAAAGCGGGGAATTGATGAAAAATGCCGTTATAAATTGCGAATGGCTGCCCGACATGGATTTGAACCATGACAAACAGATCCAGAGTCTGCTGTGCTACCGTTACACCATCGGGCAACCCCGCACGCGCATTATCTTAAGGATTTTAACCCACAAGTCAAGGGATTGATGGCCATGCCCACGGAATATCGAATGATCCTCAAAAACGTGGACAAGCCGGGATACACGCCGGACATCGCCTGCTATCTAAAGCATGGCGGCTATGCGACCTTGCAAAAAGCTTTGCGCCTGCAGCCGGCCACCGGACAGGATGGAAAGCAACTCGACGGCCCGGAACAGTTGCGCCGCGAAGTCATGGTAAGCGGATTGCGCGGACGCGGTGGCGCAGGTTTCCCATGCGGGCTGAAATGGTCCTTTGTTGACCACCGCGCCGGCAAGAATATTTACCTGATTTGCAACGCGGACGAATCTGAGCCGGGCACATTCAAGGACAAACAAATCATCTACAAGGACCCGCATCAGTTGCTTGAAGGCATCATCATCGCAGCCTATGCCAACGGCGTAAAACTGGCCTTTATTTATATTCGCGGGGAATTCGTCCAGGGCGCTGCCATTCTCAACCGTGCCATAAAAGAGGCCCGCGAGCATGGATTTCTGGGAAACAACATCCTCGGCACCAACTACAGCCTTGATATTATCGTGCATCGCGGCGCAGGCGCTTATATTTGCGGGGAGGAAACCGGCCTGATCGAATCGCTTGAGGGGAAGCGGCCGTACCCGCGCATCAAGCCGCCATATTTTCCGGCTGTCCTGGGGCTTTACGGATGCCCAACCATCGTCAATAACGTGGAAACCCTGTGCGCGGTTAAACATATTATCGAAATGGGCGGCACGAAATACGCGCAACTTGGCACCACCAACAACACTGGAACCCGCATTGTCAGCATCAGTGGACATGTCCGCCGCCCCGGCTATTACGAAATCGAAGTCGGCAAGGTCACGCTGGGTGAGCTGATCTTCGATCCCAATTTCGGCGGCGGTCTCTCCAATGGACTGCCTCTCAAAGCCGTCATCCCCGGCGGCACATCTTCAAAAATCTTCCGCGCCGGCGAAAAATTCAAAATAACGAGGAAAAATTTGGACGGAACAGTCACCGTTCAAGAGTATGATTTGCTCGATTTACCTTACGATTTCGACACGATGGCCGCAGCAGGCAGCATGTCAGGCTCCGGCGCCATCATCGTGCTGGATGAATCCGCCAACATGGTCGAAGTGGCGGCAAACATAGCCGAGTTTTACGCTCATGAGAGCTGTGGCCAATGCACCCCCTGCCGGGAAGGGTCGCTATGGTTGGCCAAGGCTTTGCGGCGGCTCGAAGCAGGCCGAACGCGCCCCGACGACGCCGATTACCTGCTAAGCATTGCGCGCAACATCCAGGGCCGTACGATATGCGCTTTTGGCGAGGCATGCGCATGGCCAATCATGAGCATTGTAACCAAATTCAAGGATGAGTTCACTCCTCGCCCGCAATCACAACCTGTCCATGCCAAATCCGTCTGACAAATCCCCCCAAACAACACCAGGGGCTGTGGAAACCATCCGCATCAAAGTGGATGGACGCGAAATTGAAGTCCCAAGATACATGCCCAACTGGGAGGGCAAGCTTGTTCCCACCACCATGCTTCAAGCCTGCCAGTTGGCAGGGGTTGAAATTCCACATTACTGTTACCACCCAAAACTGCCGGTGGCAGGCAATTGCCGCATGTGCCTCGTTGAATATGGCACGCCAGTCATCGGCCCCGACAAAAAACCGGTGCTCGACGGCAACGGCAAGCCTATTATTCAAAAATCCGTCCTTCCTTATGAGCCACAAACTCCACGCGGCGCCATTGCCTGCGCAACGCCAATCTCTCCGGGCATGGAAATCTATCCAAGCTCGCCCGCGACCAAACAGATGCGCGAAGCGGTTTTGGAATTTTTGCTGCTCAATCATCCACTGGATTGTCCCATCTGTGATCAAGCCGGCGAATGCCAGTTGCAGGAGTACTCGTTGGAACACGGACAGGCGGCGAGCCGTTTTGTGGAAACCAAAGTCCACAAGCCGAAACAAATTGAACTAGGCCCGCGGATTATTTTTGATGCCGAGCGTTGCATTCTTTGTTCGCGCTGCATCCGCTTCACACAATCAATCGCCCGCGATGACGCCCTGGGAATCATGAATCGCGGCAGTTTCAATACCATAACCGTATATCCGGGCAAAAAGTTCGACAACAATTACACTTTGAACACAGTTGATATCTGCCCGGTTGGCGCGCTGACCTCGAAAGATTTTCGCTTTCAAATGCGCGTCTGGTTCCTGAAAGAATCGCCCAGTATCTGCGCCAGTTGCGGCACCGGTTGCAACATCTTGGTCGGCTCCCGCCAAAACCGCATCTTCCGGTTTGTCCCACGCCAGAATGACGCTGTTAATTCCTGCTGGATGTGCGATACCGGACGGCTCAACTACAAATGGGTGGGCCGCCCGGACCGCCTTGCGCGCTTGCGCGCGCCCAATTCTTCCACGACTCCGCCTTCCTGGAGGGATGTCCTGGACGAATTGGCCGGGCGTCTGTCCCAAATTCCCGCTGGCGCAACGGCGATCATTGCATCGGCACGTCAGACAAACGAGGAGTTGTTCCTGCTGCGCAAGCTGGCGGACAAACTGCAAGCCATCACCGAAAGCGTCGAGCGCAAGGGTGAGCCTGATTTTCTACTGGTGAGCGCCGACCGCAATCCAAACAGCGTGGGAGCGCGCCTGACCGGAATTTGTGGCATCCCAATGGGCGGCAAGTTGCCGCGCATTGCAGATGGCATACGCTCCGGCGCCATCCAGGCGTTGCTTGTTTTTGGTGAAGACCCAACCCGCCACGGCATAAATGCGGAATTGCTCGGCCAACTGAAACTTTTGGTTGCAAGCGACATACTTCCAAATGCCACAACCAACATGGCGCACTATCTACTTCCAGGATGCGCACACCTTGAAAAGCGCGGCTCTTTTGTCAATGTCAAAGGCCGCTGGCAAAAGTTCATGCCGGCCGTTACACCACCGGGCGACGCCCGGCCTGAATGGGAATTTTTAAATGAACTCGTCGGGAAAATTACCGGTCAACCTCCCGCGACTGACTTCGAAGCTTTGTTCAAACAAATGAGCGAAGCGGTGCCTGAATTTCGCGGGCTGACATGGGATGAACTTGGAGAAACCGGTGTTAATGTGAATTTCTAGCCATGCAATGGATTAACCAACTGGGGCCGTCGGAACAATTCGCGCTGTTCAGCGCTGTCAAAGTGCTGGCTGTTTTTTCGGTTGTCATGTTTGGCGTGGCTTATGCGGTGTATGTCGAACGCAGGCTTTGCGCATTCATACAGGATCGCCTCGGGCCAAATCGTGTCGGCCCGCAAGGACTGCTTCAGCCTCTGGCCGATGCCGGAAAAGCATTTCTCAAGGAAGACTTCACGCCGGGGCATGTGCGCAAGGTGTACTACTGGCTGGCGCCGGCGCTGGTTATGATTCCGAGCCTGCTGACACTGGCGGTGATTCCGTTCGGCTCACGGCTTGGCGAACAAAAGATGGTCATCGCTGATTTGAACGTGGGCGTTCTCTACACTTTCGGCATCGTTTCGCTTGGCGTCTATGGAATCGTGCTGGCTGGATACGCAGCCAACTCCAAGTATCCTTTCATGGGCGGCATGCGCTCCAGCGCCCAGTTGATTTCCTACGAAGTAACCATGGGCTTGGCTGTGGTGCCGGTTCTGTTGTGGACAGGCGATTTAAACCTCAGCCAGATCATCCAGGCTCAAGCCGGCTTTGTTTCGTGGCTGCCGGTGCTTCCAAACTGGATGGCATTTCAAAGCCCAATGACCTTTCTAGCCTTCCTGCTGTTCCTTGTAGCGGCCTTTGCCGAATGCAACCGTCTGCCTTTCGACTTGCCCGAGGCCGAACAGGAACTGGTCGGAGGCTACAACACCGAATACAGTTCCATTAAATTCGCCCTCTTTTTCATGGGCGAATATGCAAGCATGATTGCCGCATCGGCCCTTATGACGACTTTGTTTTTGGGCGGATGGACACTTCCGATTTTCGGTTTGGACGCCCCCGCCCAGACCCTATGGGCAGGTTTGGCTCAAATCGGCGTATTTCTTGCCAAAACCGCTGCATTTGTAATCGTTTTCATCTGGGTGCGCTGGATGCTCCCGCGTTTTCGTTATGATCAATTGATGAGTTTGGGATGGAAACGGATGACCCCGGTTGCTCTGGCTAATATAATCGTAACTGCCGCATGGCTGTGGGCGGCTGCGCGTTGAGATACCATGAAATTTTCAGTCCGGTAAAAATGATTGTTGAACGCAAAGAGATGACGTGGTGGGAGAGGCTTTATCTGCCGGCCTTGTGGAGCGGCATCAAGGTCACATGGCGGCATTTTGCGCAGACGTTTTTCCACCATCGCCATGCCGCAGCCCAAACCGCGGGCGGCTATCATCCAGAGTTCAAGTGGCAGGTGCGCGAAGGCTATCGCGGCGCCCCATACCTCGTGCGGGACCAAAACGGCAGGACAAAATGTGTCTCCTGCCAACTTTGTGAGTTTATCTGCCCGCCAAAAGCCATCCGAATAACGCCCCCGGGGCCGCAGCCACTTCCAGATGTTGGCAATGTTGAGAAACGACCGGCTGAGTTTGAAATTAACATGCTCCGCTGCATCTTCTGCGGATTCTGCCAGGAGGTATGTCCCGAAGAAGCCATCTTTCTCAAAAAGGATTATTCGTTGAATGGCTTGAGCCGGGAAGAAATGATTTTTAACATGGAAAAGCTATTGGCGCTCGGCGGGGTGCATCAGGATGAAATTATGAAATGGAAGCGTAAGGCCGATGAGGCATTGGCGCAGGATGAATTCCCGCCAATCCAACAGCCGGATTCGCCCAACGTTGCGAACCAGCAGCGCTGCACTTGAACCGTGGCTTTGCGCCCCTTTGTGGCGCGCCATTGAATTTATAGAATGCAGGACATTTTGTTTTACATATTTGCAGGGTTGATGATTGCCAGCGGGTTTCTGGTGGTGGCAAATCCTTTCAGCCGCAACCCGGTTGCAAGCGCGCTTTTTCTGGTGCTTGCAATGATTTCGATGGCGGGCTTGTTTGTTCTGCTGCACGCCTATTTCCTGGCTGCGGTGCAAATCCTGGTTTACGCCGGGGCGGTGATGGTGCTTTTCCTGTTTGTAATCATGCTGCTGGACCTGAAGGAAGAGGAAAAACGCCGTTACAAACTTTACAGCATTATCACTGGCGCAGCCGGAGCTGGCGGGCTTGTTGTCATCCTGGTTAAAACCATCATGCTCGACCGCACCCCTGCCCCGGTCCAGGCTGCAACCGTTGAGGGTCCGGCCTCCAGCCTCGGCAGGCTCTTATTCGACCCGAATCAGCCTTTCCTGGCCGGGATGGAAGCCGTTTCAGTAATACTTCTGGCGGCAATGGTTGGCGTGGTTTGGTTGAGCAAAAAGGATTTCAAATAAACAACAAAAGATGACACCGCAACTCGAACATTACCTTGTGGCAAGCGCCGTGCTATTCTGCCTTGGTCTTTTGGGAGTGATTGTCAGGCGCAATCTCTTGGTCATTTTCATGTCACTTGAATTGATGCTCAACGCCGCCAACCTCGCCCTTGTGGCCTGTTCCCGCTTCAACCAAAATCTACAGGGGCAGGGCCTCGTGTTCTTCATTATTACAGTCGCCGCCGCCGAGGTGGCTGTCGGCCTTGCAATACTGGTTGCATGGTTCCGTCAAAAGAATTCGGCGCAAGTCGAGGATTTAACCGGCCTGAAACTCTGAACGGATGAACTACACTGAAAATCTACCCTGGGTGATTCTGCTGCTGCCGCTGTGCGCGGCGGTTTTCATCACTCTGTTCACCCTGCGCGACGGCAAATTCAGCTCCGGCGTCTCCATCGCTGCCGCAGTCCTTGCTTTCATTTTCAGCGCCACTCTTTTTGCCATTCAACTGGGCGTTCAAATGCCGGAAACCATGACAGATTACAAACTTGAATGGCTTAAACTCGGCGAAGTCAAAATCACCATCGCCCCCTGGATGGACCAACTAAGCAGCCTGATGACGGTGCTGGTCACTTTTGTCGGCGGCGCAATCCAAATATATTCCCGCCGCTACATGCATGGCGATGCCGGCATGGGCCGCTATTTTGCCGGCCTGAGTTTCTTCACATTTGCCATGCTCGGCGTTGTCATGTCCAGCAACCTCGTAATGCTGTTCATCTTTTGGGAACTGGTTGGCGTTTCAAGCTACATGCTCATCGGTTTTTGGCATCACAAACCCGCCGCCGCAGATGCCGGCAAAAAGGCCTTCATCGTCAACCGGCTGGGCGACTTTGGTTTTTTGCTCGGCATCCTGGCCATCTGGGGATTGGCTGGAACCACGGATATCTACGAACTAAAAAATTTGCTTTCCAAAAAGCCGGAAGCCCTCGGCGCCCTCGGAGGCATCATCGGGCTTCTGATTTTCTGCGGCGCGATGGGCAAATCAGCCCAGTTTCCGTTGCACGTATGGCTGCCAGACGCCATGGAAGGCCCCACACCTGTGAGTGCGTTGATTCACGCCGCCACGATGGTTGCCGCCGGCGTATTCATGCTCTGCCGTCTGTTTTTCCTATATCAGGTAAACCCTGCATGGCCTGCCGCTTTGTCCTTTTTGAATGGCATAACTCCGCTCAACATCATTGCCTGGATCGGCGGCATCACCGCCCTTTTGTCTGCCGTGGCTGCCATCCAGCAAAATGACATAAAACGGATTCTTGCCTATTCCACGCTCTCGCAGCTCGGATATATGGTAATGGCAGTTGGCCTTCAAGGGCCGGCCCCTGCAATGTTCCACCTTTGCACACACGCATTTTTCAAGGCCCTTCTATTTCTTGCGGCCGGCTCAATTATTCTGGCGCTGCACCATGAGCAGGATATTTGGCGAATGGGCGGCTTGCGCCACAAAATGCCCGTTACATGGTGGACTTTTTTGGTTGGCACGCTCGCCCTCTGCGGTCTGCCGCCCATGAGCGGTTTTTACAGCAAAGACAGCATCCTTGCCGCCGCTCTTGAACCGCATGGAAACTGGGCGTTATTTGCCGTCGGCGTAATTGTGGCCGCGCTGACAAGTCTTTACATGTTCCGCCTCATATTCGTGGTGTTTTGCGGCGCCCCCAGGGGGTCATATACGGAATCGGCAATTGAATCGCCCAAAATTATCACAGTGCCGCTTATCGTGCTGGCCATCCCATCCGTCATAGCCGGTTGGATTGGGCTTGAACCATATCTCATCAGGTATTTCAACCCGGCCTCTTCAATTCATACATACGGTTTCTCTGATATCTTTCTAGCGCCCTTCAATCACTCGCCCCTGGCGGCATCTCTTGGATTGCTGGCATCAGTCATGGGGCTTAGCTTCGCCTATGGACTATACAACCAGGCCGCTCATGACCCTCTGCCGTCAAAACTGGGCGCGCTGGCCGATGCAATGAAAAGCGCCTTCTACTTGGACAACCTTTACCTGCGCCTCAATTCCCTGACACATGAGGCGCTGGCAATTGCAGCCGATTGGATTGACCGCTGGATTATTTCCGGACTGGGAGTACGCGGGGTGCACGGCTCGACAGAATTTGCCGGCCGTGCACTTCGCCTCCTGCAAACCGGCAACGTCCAGACTTACGCGTTTTTGCTGGCGGCAGGAACCGTCATCCTGCTCTGGATTAAATTGGGACATTAAATGACGATGAACAAATAGCACAAACAATGTCGCCGCTGCTCTACGTATTATTATTTCAGTTTGCAGGCGCCCTTCTGGTGGCGCTAATACCGCGCAACTACCGTCTGGTTCTGCGGCTTGTTGCGCTGGCAGCCACCGGCCTGTCGCTTCTGGCTTCGTTTTGGATGCTATTGCAGTTTGACCCGGCCAAATCCGGCTATCAGTTCGAAAAAAACATCCCGTGGGTGGATTCTTTGGGCATTCAGTTCCATGTGGGCGTGGATGGCATCAACCTCGCGCTGATCATCATGGGGGCAATTGTGGCCTTTGCCGCCGCCTGCGTCAGCCGTGAGATCAAAAACCGCGAAAAAGAGTACTACTTCCTGCTGCTTCTCATGTCAGGCGGTATTCTGGGCGCGTTTTCCGCGCTGGACATTTTCATGTTCTACTTTTTCCACGAGCTTGCCCTTGTGCCGACATTCATACTCATCGGCGTCTGGGGACACGGCGAAAGTAAAAATTACGCCACATTTCAAATCACTCTCTATCTGAGCCTTGGCGCACTTGTCGCATTAATCGGTCTGATTGCTTTGTATGCACAAACCGGAGCAAAGACTTTTGATCTGGTCGCCATCACGGAGCATATCCGGACGCATCCGCTTTCACTATCGGCGCAACAACTGATTTTCCCGCTCCTTCTGTTTGGCTTTGGGATTTTGGTTTCCCTCTGGCCTTTTTACTCATGGGCGCCTCTTGGATACGCATCGGCCCCAACCGCCGCCGCAATGCTCCATGCCGGCGTGATAAAAAAGTTCGGGTTGTACGGCCTGATCCGAATCACCCTGCCATTGATGCCCGAAGCCGCCGCGCAATGGATGCCGCTTCTGGCAATTCTCAGTCTTGGCAACATACTTCACTGCGGATGGGCTGCCATGCGCCAGCGCGATCTCAACATGCTTGCAGGCTACTCAAGCGTGGCCCACATGGGATTTGCCTTTTTGGGCATCGCCAGCCTCGGCGTGATTGGAATCGGCGGCTGCGTGGTTGTAATGGTTGCGCACGGCCTGCTGGCCGCCCTTGTTTTTGCCCTGACCGGCCATATCCGCCAGGAAACCGGCACTCTGGAGATGGATAAATTGGGCGGGCTGCTCCAACGCATGCCCTTTGCGGGCGGCATTTTAATCATGGCCATGCTTGCCGGCTGCGGCCTGCCCGGCTTTGCAAACTTTGCGGGCGAACTACTTGTGCTAATGGGCGCGTGGAAAGCACTTCCCGCCATGGTGGTGATGGCCGCATGGGGAGCGCTTGTCATCGGCGCAATTTACATGTTGCGTGCTGTCCGCAAAGTGGCCCACGGCCCGCTGCCCGATGCCCTGGCCAAAGTCAACGACGCCGGCAAAACCGAGCCGGACCTTCCAAAAATCATGGACATACCGCTCCGGCTTTGGAGAAGGCTTGGCTATGCCTTGCTTGTTGCAGCATTGGTTGGATTGGGCGTTTACCCCGCAGCGCTGACAACACGCATCGAGCCAGTCGCCAAAAATATCCTCAGCCCGTATCATGTTAATGATAATGCCCGGAAAAATTCCACCTCCGGCCCTTCCAGGGGCACTCAAACGAAGCCAGGTAAGCAGACAACGCGCCCTGTCAAATGAACCTAAACCTCAAACGCATTCGCCAATAACCGCATGAACTTATCCCTGATGAGTTTGGAAATCGTGGTTGTAGCGCTTGGACTGATTGTCCTGATGCTGGATTTGGGGCTGCCGCCCGAACGCAGGCGCAGCCTTGGCCATACGGCAGCGCTCGCCCTCTTCTTTTTCTGGGCATACAGCTTTAATTTCACTGCCGTTGAACCGCAATTTGCCTTTGGCCTGAGTTATGTGCAGGATGAAATGGCGCTTTTCTTCAAGCGCCTGTTTCTGCTTGCCGGCGCCCTGGCACTAATCATATCCACGGACTTTGGCAGGCGCATTGAATCCGGCCACGCTGAAGGTTGCGCCCTGATGTTGTTTTCCATTGCTGGAATGATGCTTGCAGCCTCCGCAAGTCATTTTGTGCTGCTTTTTGTGGCGGTTGAATTAACCACACTGCCGTTCTTTGTGCTGGTCAGCTCCCAGCGTCAGTTCAGACCATGCCTTGAAGCCGGCGCAAAGTACCTTGTGCTGGGTGCGTTGGCATCGGCTTTTTTGGTGTTTGGCATGGCGCTGGTGTATGCGGCCACAGGCACACTGGAATTTACGGCGCTTGCCGCGAAAGTGGCCGTCGCCAAAGGCCCTGTCACTTCGCCACTATTCCAGGCAGGCATGCTTCTAGTTCTCGCAGGTCTGGGCTTCAAAATTGCCTCAGTCCCATTTCAATTCTGGGTTCCTGATGTTTATCAAGGCGCGCCAACGCCGGTCGCCGCCTTATTGGCCGCCGGTTCAAAGGCCGCGGGATTTGTTCTACTGATTCGTGTATGGCTGGGGGTGGCGCTTCCTCTGTCGCTTGAATGGAACAAACTTTTCATGGTGCTGGCAGGTCTGACAATTCTCTATGGCAATCTTGGCGCCATACCACAGCGGAATTTGAAGCGGCTTCTCGGTTATTCCAGCATCGCACACGCCGGCTATTTGCTCCTGGGGGTGGCTGTTTTGAACCGGGCCGGAGTTTCGGCACTGCTATTCTACTTGCTGGGCTACATTTTTGCGGTGGCCGCAGCTTTTGCCGTAATCGAGCTTGTGGTCCGCGAATCCGGCGCCGAGGATATCAGCGCCCTGTCAGGGCTGCACCAACGCTCACCATTGTTGGCAACCGCCATGACCGTGGCCGTTGTTTCGCTGGCCGGCATTCCGCCTCTGGCCGGATTCATGGGCAAGTTTTTGCTCATAAAAGCTGTCATCGTCAAAGGTAGCGCCGTCAGCGGGATGTACTGGCTGGCCGCAATTGCCATTGCTGGCGTAATAATCGGCCTCTGGTATTACTTCGGCATCATCCGGGCCATTTTCTGGTCAAAGGACTCGCCGGACTTGTCGCCTGTTGAAGTTTCGCTGCCCACGCGTTTTGCTTTGATAGCGTGCATTCTGGCCTTGTTCTATCTCGGCTTGCTGCCGGCCTTGCCGCTCGGCTGGTCTGAACAAGCCGCCCTTGCCCTTCCAATCAATTAAAGCCGAAAAATCTGGTGAATAAGCTTGCCAACCAACGGGACTTGCTTAGGATTACTCGCTTGTTTTTTTGAACTATGTGGCAAAACGTACAATTGGCAATCATGGCCATGGGGGCGCCCCCCTCATCAGGCCAGCAAGGCAACGCACCAATCTGGGTTCAACTGGTGCCTTTGCTGTTAATTTTCGTAATCTCCTATTTCCTGCTCATTCACCCGCAGGTAAAAAAGCAAAAGGCGCAGGAAAAAATGGTCAAGAGCCTCAAACCGGGCATGAAGGTTCTGACCAGCGGCGGCATTATCGGCATGGTCATTTCAGTTAAGGATAATTCAATCACAGTCCGTTCAGCCGACACCAAGCTGGAGCTTTTGAAATCGGCGGTGGTTGACGTGCTGGAAAAGCCGGCTGATGAAGAGCAGGAAAAGAAATAAGCATTTCAGAAAGAGCCATAATTTTACAAACATCCATGAATCGTTCACATCTGTACAAACTGTTGCTGGTGATATTCATCACAGCGTGGTCAATCTACGAACTATGGCCCCCCACATCCAGGGATTTGCTGGATGAATTTGTGGCACAAGCGAAAGTGCCGTCGGGCGATACCAATTTTGCCGCCATCGTGGCAACGGCCCGCAGCATGAATGCGACGAATCCTGAAAGGGCCTACGAAAACCTGCTGGATGCAATCGGCAACCGGATAATCACCAACTACTTCCCCCAGGTCAATGTCAGCAGGGAACGTTATGCCACAAACTACAACCGGCTTGTTCTCAACCATGTGCAGCGTGCTGCATCTGGCAAAATCAAGCTGGGTCTCGACCTGCAAGGCGGCACTTCCTTCACCATTACGCTTAACAGGGATTTGGTATCCGATTTCCAACGGCTGGCACAGTTCAAGTCCGATGATCTGGTCTTTTCCAATATCATCGCGCAAGCCCGCCAGTTGAACAATGCCAATCCGACCGCCGGATTGGACAACCTCCGCAAAGCCATTGGCACAAACGTCATTACCAACTATTTCCCCATGGTTGATTTGAGCAAGGTGCCGCCCTCCCGCTACACAGAGACCATCCTGGAATACTTCGAACGTGATCGTGCCAGCCGTGTCCAGGATCGCGAATATGCCCGGCGCCAGGCCATCGAAGTGCTTCGAAAACGCGTGGACAAATTTGGCGTGGCAGAGCCGATCATCCAGCCGGCCGGCGAGGACCGCATCATCATCCAGATTCCGGGCTTGTCACAAGCCGCCAAGGAAAGTGCACGCCGGCAGATTGAACGGGCTGCCTTTTTGGAATTCCGAATCGTCCATCCGCAAAGCTCGGAATATCTTGAACAAGGCATCACCCCGCCGGGCTATGAAGTCCTCGTTCAAAGGAGTCGCGGCCAGGATGGAAGGGATGTTGATGTACGTTATCTCGTCAACAAAAAGCCTGAACGCGGTATGACAGGCAAATATGTGGCAAAGGCATGGGTTGGACGCCATGAAATTACAAATGAACCTGAAATCCTGTTTCAGTTGACCGCCGAGGGAGCGGCAATTTTCGCAGAGATAACCCGTGAACATACAGGGCATTTGCTGGCAATCGTTCTGGACGGCGTGCTGTACTCCGCTCCAAGGATCAACGAGCCGATAACCGGCGGCAGCGGGCGCATAACCGGCAATTTCGATGTGAACGAAGCCATCGAAATCGCTCAAGTGCTCGAAAACCCGCTCGAAACGCCGGTGCAAATCGTACAGAGCAGCGAGGTTGATCCCGCATTGGGAAAAGACTCGGTGCGCAGCGGTGCACAGGCGGTAATCATAGGCACGGCAGCAGTGGTTGTGTTTATGCTGGTGTACTACCTCGTGGCAGGGGTGGTGGCAAACGTGGCGCTGGTTTTGAACATCATCATCTTGCTTGGCGTCATGTGTTCCTTTGGCACCACACTTACCATGCCTGGCATAGCCGGCATCGTCCTCACAATAGGCATGGCTGTTGACGCCAACGTGCTCATCTACGAGCGCATGCGTGAGGAGTACGCAGCCGGGAAATCCATTCGCGGCGCAGTGGCCGCAGGTTATGAAAAGGCGTTCGGCACCATTTTGGATTCAAACGTCACCACTTTGATTGCATCCGTTATTTTGATTTGGTTGGGAACCGGTCCAGTCAAAGGCTTCGGCGTTGCGCTCACCATTGGCGTGTCTGTGAGCATGTTCACCGCGCTAATCGTCACGCGCCTGATCTTTGACTACCTGCTGGCGCGCGGTTGGCTGACTTCCATCAAAATGTTGCATTTGATCCGAGATACGAAACTTGACTTCATGAAGCTTGCCAAGCCTGCCTTTGTGATGTCATGGACCATAATTTTAATTGGGCTGTCTTATGGTATTTTTGTTCGGGGCCATGGTGTTCTGGGGATTGACTTCGCCGGTGGGGATCGCATGACAATAGCCTTTGCTCAGCGTGTCGAAGTTGACGCACTGCGCAAAACAATCGAGGCGCTTCGGGTGGGTGAAGTCCAAATCCAATACCAACGCGATATTTCAGTCAACAAGGAGCATCTGCAGGTGGTTACCCCATACAACAAGGGCGATACGGTAATCGAAGCGCTTAACAAAGCCTTCCCCACTGCCAAATTCAATGTCATTGGGAGGGACACCGTCGGGCCATCGGTTGGAAAGGAAATCCAAAAAACCGCACTTTACGCCGTAGCCATTGCAATGATCGGAATTTTGCTTTACGTGGCGCTTCGCTATGAATTTTCGTTTGCGGTCGGCGCGGTGACGGCATTGGTTCATGACATTCTCATTACACTCGGAATCTTTTTCCTTTCGGGCCGCGAACTCAACGCGCCAATCGTGGCGGCTGTGTTGACCATCATCGGTTTCTCGATCAACGATACAATCGTCATTTTTGACCGTATTCGCGAGGACTTGAAATTGGGGGTGCGCGGAACATTCAAAGAGTTGATTAACACCGCGCTAAATCAGACCCTCAGTCGTACAATCATCACATCCGGTACTGTATTTCTTTCGACAGCGGCCTTGTTTATATTTGGCGGCGGAGCGGTGAATGACTTCGCCTTCTGCTTTTTGGTTGGTATAATCACCGGCACATACTCGAGCATCTACATCGCCAGCGCCCTGGTGCTCTGGTGGCACAAGGGACAACGTCCGGTCATTGGCGCGCCAGTGGCGGCAGGACAGACGCCTTCGACTGAACAGGTTCCGCAACAGAAAGCTGCGGCACGGGCCTGAGCATCGGACGGTGCCGCTATTAGCCGGAAACAAATGGCCTTGCGCCGGCCTGTGCTGGGTGGACAATTTGCAACCATGGGCTGCGAAAACAATCGGGATATCAAGCACGGCTGTCAAAAGTTACGGTAGCATTGGAATAATATCCCATGATGCTGGCTGACATTCATTTCGAGTTCTGGCACTGGCTGATTTTTATTTCATTCGTAATTGCAGCCCTGGCGGTGGACCTTGGAATCTTTCACCGAAAGGCGCATGCAGTCAAAATACGCGAAGCCCTCGCCTGGACCGCAATTTGGGCCACATTGGCTTTTTTGTTCGCAGCGTTTCTTTTTTTTAGAGGTGGTAAAAAAGAGGCCGTTGAATTTGTCACCGGTTATATCATCGAATACTCCCTCTCCATGGACAACGTATTCGTCATTGCACTCATCTTTTCCTACTTTCGAGTCCCCCTCCAATACCAGCATCGCGTCCTGTTTTGGGGAATACTGGGCGCGTTTGTCATGCGCGGCATCATGATCGGCGCAGGCACCGCGCTTGTGTACAAATTTCATTGGCTGCTCTATGTCATGGGGGCATTTCTGGTAATCAGCGGTTTCAAAATGGCCTTTCACGGAGAGGAAAGCGCTCACCCAGAAAGGAATCCCGTGCTTAGGTTGGCAAGAAAATTCCTCCCAATTACACCGGATTATCACGGCCAACGCTTCATGATCCGATTGCCGGTGGCGGATGCCAAGAATTCCGAAGGCGGCGTCCCTGTTACTGCGCTTGCATTTACGCCGCTGGCATTGGTTCTTCTGGCGGTGGAAACGGCTGACTTGATCTTCGCCGTGGATTCAATCCCTGCGATCTTCTCAGTTACACTGAATCCTTTCATTGTTTTCACATCCAACGTATTTGCCATTCTCGGCCTGCGTTCACTTTATTTTGTTCTGGCCGGCGCAATTGCCTATTTCCGATACCTGAGAATCGGGCTTTCACTCGTGCTGGTTTTCGTTGGTCTCAAGATGCTTCTGCCGCTGGCCGCGCAGCTCTGGCCGGCATTTGAACGCATTAAAATAACCACCGAAATCTCGTTGCTTGTTGTTGCATTTATCATTATTGCATCCATCCTCGCCTCAGTCATCCGCGCCCGCTTCGATAAAGGCGACGAATAAGCCGCAGCTTTTTATTGCGCAGCCATTTCTTTTGCAGCATCTTGATGCAGGCCGAGATGGAGAGTGACGCCAACAACACCCAGCATGATGCGCCGTTGTCAAAACGCATTGCCGTGCTCCTGGAAAATTCGGGGCAGCAGGAAATAACCCTGAATTTTCTCCTTGAGCGCACCGAAGGCCGGGGTGTGTTTCCGCTTATCATTTTGTTGTGCATACCATTTATTGCCCCCGTCTCTGTGCCTGGCATGAGCACACCATTGGGACTGGCCATGATATTGATGATGCTGGCCAGCTTCCGCGGTCAAAAGGCGCGCTTCCCAAAACGCATCGGTGACCGCCGTCTCCCCCCAAAGGCAATTAAGATCATCCAAAGCGGCGGACTCAAGTTCCTCAGATTTATTGAAAAAGTCGTTCGCCCGCGCCGAACCGGCTGGATGAGCTGGCGGGCGGCGCGGATTTGTAATGGGTTGGTTTTGATTTGGATGGCTTTCCTGTTGGCGTTGCCAATACCGCCGCTTTTGCCGCCAATGACCAACGCTTTTCCAAGTTATGCGATCATCCTTTTGGCCGCCAGCATGATGGAGGGAGACGGCCTGATGATTTGGGCCGGTTACGCCGCTTCGCTGGCAACCACAATTTATTTCATTGTCTGCGGCGATTACATCATTGGACGGATGGCCTTGTGGATTTCGGAGTTGGGCCGTATGCTTCATCTGAGCACATGAAATACCGCTGGCAACTTTTCCCTTCACAACCCCTGCTGGCAGACAGTCTTGCTGCGAAACTGGGGGTTTCACCCTTGCTGGCGCAATGCCTTATAAACCGCGGTCTTGACGATGCTGAAAACGCCAGCCGGTTTCTCCAGCCGCAACTGAAGCAGTTATCCGACCCATTCCTGTTGCCGGACATGCAGACCGCTGTTGACCGGCTGTTTACCGCCCGCAAACGCAACGAGACAATCGTGCTCTTTGGCGATTACGATGTGGATGGAGTCACCTCTGTGGCAATGCTTTATGAATTGCTGACTGCCCTTGGATGGCGGGCGCATTGCTTTTTGCCGCATCGCCTCGATGAAGGCTACGGTCTGAGTCTGGAAGCAGTACGCCACTGCCTGGAAAAGACAAACGCAAGCCTCTTCGTTGCGGTTGATTGCGGAACTTCGGCAACTGAGGCCATCGCATGGCTCGCCGAAAGAAAACGGGAGGTGATTGTGGTTGACCATCATCAACCCGGCGGCCAGCGGCCCCATGCAGTCGCCATTGTAAATCCGCAGTTGGACCCGGCCATGCGCTTCTCAGAATTATGCGCAGCCGGCCTCTCTTTCAAACTGGCGCACGCAATTGTCAAGCAAGGCCGGACATTAAAACTGCCTGAATTCGCGTCTTATGATGTGCGGCCGATGCTGGACCTTGTCGCACTTGGCACGGTTGCCGATGTGGTGCCGCTGACTGGAGAAAACCGGATTCTGGTGACCGCCGGTCTGAGGCGTCTCCAAAAGTGCAGCAGGCCGGGCCTTGCAGCTCTTAGAGAGGTTGCGCAAATAAACGGCCCGATTGGAGTTTATGAAATTGGCTTTCAACTTGGCCCGCGGCTTAACGCAGCCGGCCGGTTGGAAACCGCCCAGGGGGCGCTTGACCTGTTGCTGGCCGATTCACCTCAACAAGCCGCCACTCTGGCGCAGCAACTCGATTTCCAAAACCGCGAACGCCAGCGCCTTGAACGCGCCATACTCCAGGAAGCCCAGACCCGCCTGCGCAGTCATTTTAATCCTGAAACTGACCCGGTAATTGTTGACGGCGACGCTTCCTGGCACATCGGCGTGGTGGGAATAGTTGCAGCGCGACTCCAGCAGGAATACTACAGACCTACTTTCATCTTTGGCGGCGACGGCCAGTCATTGCGCGGCTCAGGCCGCAGCGTCGCTGGATTCGATCTGGCCGCGGCCTTGCGCGAATGTGCCCACCTGTTATTGCGATTCGGCGGCCACGCAATGGCGGCAGGCGTGTCGCTCGTGCCTGAAAACCTTGCTGCATTCAGAACGCAGTTGGGAAAAATCGCAAGCCGCCAGCTTGCGCGGGAACAGTTGCTGCCTCCACTGGTTTTGGATGCCGAAGTCACTTTGCAGGATTTGACTCCGGAATTCATCAAGGAGTTGTCCCGCTTGAAACCTTTCGGCCAGCAAAACCCGCCCGTGCAACTTTGCTGCCGCCGATTGACAAACGCGCGCGCGCCAGTCCGGGTTGGCCGTGAGCAAAAGCACGTCAAATTCTGGGTAACGGACGGACAGCAGACTTGCGAAGCGATATGGTGGAATGGTGGCGATGCCCTCTGGCCAACCGGCCAATTTGATCTGGCGTTTATTCCGCAAACCAACGTCTATAACGGCGCCACACAGCTACAGCTAAAACTGATTGACTGGCGCGCATCGGAATAAAATTTGCCAGTTCAGGGATTATTTGGCGGACGGTGAAAATACCGCATATGCTCCGGCAACGTAAAGCAGTTGGGGATGTGCCGGACTTCCCTGACTGTCTGCCCATCCAGCAACACTTCAACCACATCAAATCGAAAACGCACGGGCGGATTTCCCAACAGCCGCAGGTAAGCCAACGCCGTTTTTGATATTATCCGGCGCTTCTCGCGATCAACCGCCGTCACCGGCCGCCCCCATTCCTCCGATGAACGCGTCTTGACCTCCACAAAAACCAGCACATCGCCGTCTCTGAAAACCAAGTCTATCTCGCCCTTGCCCGCCCGAAAATTTGTTGCCAGCAATTTGTAGCCAAGTTGCTTCAAGTAGCGCTCGGCGGCATGCTCCCCAAACTGGCCAATGCGCAAATTCAATGGCAATGGACTCTGTCCAAACGACTGCGCCAATCGTTTAAGGAAGTTCACGCGCCAACTTTGCCAGACCTTTGCATCATTCTCAAATTCAAAATTTCCATTTGCAGATTTTCAGCAGCCTGCCCTTGAAAAATCGTCCTTAAACTGCCGCATTCGCATGGAAGGCCGTTTTTGAAGAGCTTGAATTGACAGCGCTTTGGCGGATTGATTAGTTTACTTTCATGCAACGCAAAAAATGCATCAGTTGGCTTGTAGGAGCGGTCACAATCGCCATGACTTGGTTGGCCAACGGCGAAGACTGGCCAAGATGGCGCGGGCCGCAGCTCAACGGCATTTCCACCGAGAAAGATTGGACTGCCCAATGGCCGCAAGGAGGCCCGCAAAAATTGTGGACGGCCAATGTAGGGGTTGGCTTTGCATCGTTCACAGTAGCCAACGGGCGCGTGTACACCACCGGCAACGCAAACGGGAAAGATACGGTTTATTGCTTCGATGCCCAGACCGGCAAAGTGCTCTGGCAGCACAGCTACGAGCATCCTCTGGATGACAAATATTTTGAGGGCGGAACTGCCGCCACCCCAACCGTTGACGGCTCTTTTGTTTATCAATTAAGCCGCCGCGGACACCTTTTTTGCCTGGACGCCGCCACCGGCAAAGTTCTCTGGGGAAAAAATCTCGCTGCTGAAACAGGGGCGCGAATGCCGGAATGGGGCTTTTCAAGCTCGCCGCTTGTCGAAGGAGATTTGTTGATATTGAACATGGGCGAGCACGGCACGGCGGTTAACAAGAAAACCGGCGAAGTGATTTGGAAAAGCGGCCCCGGCGCCGCCGGGTATGCCTCGGCTGTTCCATTCACCGAGGAAGGACGTACACGACTTGCCATATTCGGCGCGAAATCACTTTATGCCGTGGAAAAAGACACCGGTGCCATGGCATGGAGTTTTCCGTGGAAAACGTCTTATGATGTCAATGCAGCCGACCCAATCATCAGCGGCAACACGGTTTTCCTGTCATCGTCTTACGGCACCGGCGCCGGGCTGATTGAGTTCAAACAGGGCAAGGCCACAGCCATTTGGCAGAACAAATCCATGCGCAACCATTTCAATTCATGTGTCCTCATTGATGGCTATCTCTACGGCTGCTCCGGCGAGGCCGGCTCGGCATCGCATCTGATGTGCCTGGAGCACAAAACCGGCCAGGTCAAGTGGACGGAAAAATCCGTCGGGCTAGGCTCGCTGATGGCTGCGGATGGCAAACTAATTGTAATGAGCGACAAGGGGGAGTTGATTATCGCAAAAGCTCAACCGACCGGATTCGAGGCGCTGGCCCGCGCCAAGGTGCTCTCGGGTAAATGCTGGACTACGCCTGTGCTTGCCAATGGCCGCATCTATTGCCGCAACGCCGCCGGCAATGTGGTTTGCCTGGATGTTAAAAAGTAAGGCCGCCCAATGCCAAAATTACAATTTTTATCCGGGGCCATTCTTGTATCGCTTTGCGCAATCCCATCCCAAGTCCACGGACAGGACTGGCCGGCATGGGGCGGCTCCGATCCCGGCCGCAACATGCGCTCCACAAGTCCCGTTCCTGCCGCCACCAATTTCAATCCCGGCAAGTTCAAGCCAGGCAGCGACGAGCTTGAAACCGGTTCCGCCAAAAACATACGCTGGGTTGCAAGGCTCGGCTCCGAAAGCTATGGCAATCCTGTCGTAGCCGGAGGAAAGGTTTTTGTGGGGACAAACAACGAACACCCGCGCGATTCAAGGCGACAGGGGGACTACAGTATTCTCCTGTGCCTCGATGAAAAAACCGGCGCATTCCTCTGGCAACTGGCGGTGCCCAAACTTGCTGCAGGAAAACATTGCGACTGGGAAAATCTTGGCATCCTTTGCTCTCCGGCAGTTGAAAAAGACCGCCTCTATCTGGTTTCAACACGCTGCGAAGTGCTTTGTTTGACCACCGACGGGCTGGGCAAGGGAAACATCGGCCCTTTCACAAACGAAGCACAGTATATTGCCGGGCCGGGCAAGCCTCCGGCGCCGGTTGATGCCCGTGACGCCGACATAATTTGGCGTTTTGACATGATCCATGAGCTGGGCGTCTTTCCCCACAACGCAGCAAATTGCTCCGTGCTTGTCCTGGGCGATGTGGTTTATGTATGCACGTCAAACGGCCAGGACTGGTCACACAAGAATGTCCCCTACCCTTTTGCGCCAAGTTTAATTGCCCTTGATAAAAAAACGGGGCGGTTGTTGGGCTGTGATGATGCCGGCATCGGCCCGCGTATATTTCATGGACAATGGAGCTCACCTGCCGCCGGCCTTGTGGCCGGGCGCTGGCTGGTGTTTTTTGGCGGCGGTGACGGTTTTCTGTATGCGTTCGACGCCAAACCGGTTGGCGCAGGCGAAAATGGCCGTTTGCAAAATGTTTGGAAGGCCGATGCCAATCCTCCTGAATACCGTTTCCGCGACGGCCAGCCAGTCAAATATGGAGAAGCCGAAGGCCCAAGTGAAATCAATGCCACACCGGTTTTTTATCGGAACCGTGTTTACACCGCCATTGGCCAGGACCCTGAAAATGGCGAAGGTTCGGGCCGCCTTGCATGTTTCAATGCCGCAGGCTCCGGCGACATCAGCCGGACGGGCTTGGTCTGGGAATTTAAAGAGATCAAACGCAGCCTTAGCACCCCAGCCATTGACACTGCGTCCGGCCTCCTGTTCACAGCAGATTATTCAGGCTATGTCTATTGTCTGGAGGCAGAAACTGGCAGGCTTTGTTGGACCCATGACATGAAGGCACATGTCTGGGGTTCGCCTCTGGTGGCGGATGGCAAGGTGTTTATTGCGGACGAAGACGGAGACTTCATTGTTTTCGCGGCAGCGGCTGAAAAGAAGATTCTGCACGAAACATCCTTCCCCGCCCCAATACACTCCACGGCGGTGGCTGCAAACGGTGTTTTATACGTTGCAACGGCCACCCATCTCTACGCCATAGCGCCGGCGCCATAAACGCCCGGACAGATGGGCTTCAAAACGACCCTGCGGCCCTGAATCAGGCCTGTTCTTTCTCCTGTTCGGCCTTGCGCTTCTTTGACTCTTCAATGACCTGCTGCTCCAACTCGCGTGGCATCTCCTCGTAATGACTGAACTCCTCGAAATGAATGCCACGTCCGCCGGTTAGTGAGCGCAGCGTGCTCGAATAGCGATACATTTCGCGCGCCGGCACAAGGGCCTTGATGACCTGAAAACCGCCTTCGGAATCCATCCCCAGTATTTTGCCCCTGCGGCTCGACAAATCACCCATTACGTTGCCCATGCAATCCTCAGGGATGTGGATTGTCACCGAATTGATCGGCTCAAGCAAACATGGCTTTGCCGCCATAAACGCCTCTTTGAACGCGTAGTAGCCGGCGGTTTGGAAGGCAATATCCTTCGAGTCAACCGGATGCATCTTGCCATCGTAAAAATCCACCAACACATCCACAACTTTGTAACCAGCCAAAATGCCCTCTGCGCATGCCCGGCGCACACCCTTTTCAACCGACGGCACAAAAACCCTGTCCACATTCTGGCCAACCAGCGATTCGATGAACTCCACGCCAGTATCACGCTCCTTTGGCGCTATGCGCATCCAGACTTCCGCAAATTGTCCGGCGCCGCCAGTCTGTTTTTTGTGGCGGTATTTGGACTCGGCTTTTGTCTTTATGGTTTCGCGGTAAGGAATCCGCGGCTGGGTCAGTTCCAGGTCCAATTTGTAACGGCTGCGCAACCTGCCGGCCATGACCTCCAGGTGCAGCTCGCCCTGGGCTGACATGACCGTCTGGTGCAACTCCGCGTCCACGGTGTAAAGGAATGTCGGGTCTTCATTGTGCAATGCTGCAAGCCCCTGTGCAACCTTGTCCTCATCACCTTTGGATTTGAGCAGCAACGCGGCATGTATGTTGGGCTTGGGATAAACGATCTTGGGAAATGTAAACACCTTCTTTGGCGGGCAGAGCGTGTGGTTCGCATGAGTCTCCTTCAACTTCACCACCGCGCCAATGTCCCCGGCAACTATCGTGTCCACCGGCGTGCGATTTTTGCCGTTTAGCAGGAATATCTGCCCTATCCGCTCACCAACCTGTTTGTCCGGATTGTACAAGTCGGCCCCCACGCCAACTGTTCCAGAATAAACTTTGAAAAATGCAAGCTCGCCGAACTGCGGCTCAACGCCCGTCTTGAAGACAAACAGGCTCGGCTCCGGATCAGTCAGCGCCACTTCCATCTCCCCATTGTGCGTCGTGACCTTGATTTTCGGCTTGTCGGCCGGTGACGGCCCGAAGCGCGCGATAAAATCAAGCAGACGGTTTACGCCGATGTTTGTCTCGGCCGATGTGCAGAAAACCGGAATGATCGTCTGGCGTGCCAATGCCGTCCTCAGTCCAGCCTGCATCTCCTCTTCTGAAAGGCCGCCCTGTTCAAAGAACTTTTCAAGCAGCTTGTCGTCCGATTCAGCCACTTTCTCAAGCAAAGCAGTATGGAGCGCCTCAACCCGCGCCTTCAAATCGCCATCAGCCGCTGCGCTGGTGAATGCGCCGCTTGAATCCGTTTTGTACGTCAACACTTCCTTTGTCAGCGCATCGAGCACCTGATTGAATCCGGGGCCGGCCTTGACCGGCGCCGTTATTGGCACAACGCCGGCGCCAAATCTCTCACGCAAAGCCGCGCTTACTGCGTCGAAATCCACATTTTCCCTGTCCAGTGCATTGATTACTATGCAGCGGGGCACATTGAACTGGCTGGCAAACTCCCAGGCCTTGCTCGTCCCAACGCCGATCCCATGATTGGCATGAACCACCACAACGGCCAAATCCGCCACACGCACGGCAGACATGCTTTCCCCGACAAAATCAAGATAGCCGGGCGCATCCAGTATGTTTAGCTTCCGGCCCTGCCAGTCGAAATGCACCAGCGAAGTTTGCACCGAAGTCTGGCGTGTGTGTTCCTCGTCCCGGTAGTCGGACAAAGTTGAGCCGTTGGCGATGCTCCCAAGGCGGTTTATAACACCGCCACACAAGGCCATGCACTCGGTGAGCATCGTTTTTCCGCTCGAGGCATGGCCAACAACCGCCACGTTTCTGATATCCGAAGTCTGATAATTTTTCATGCGTTTCCTTTATTTTTCTCCAGTTTCCTTGCCGACGTATTTGCGCTCCTGAGTGTCCACGCGGACCAATTCTCCGGTGGCAATAAACAACGGCACCATTATTTCCAAGCCGGTCTCAAGCCGGGCAGGCTTCCATGCCGCATCCGAGCCGCCCTTCTGGGCCGGACCGGTTTCCACCACGCGCAAAGCCATGGTTGGCGGCAGCACAATGTCCACAAGTTTCTCCTCCACAAAGAGCGCCTTGTATTCGACATCGTCCTTCAAAAACACCTGCCGGTTTCCGATTTGATCCCGGCTCAGCGTCCATTCTTCGTACGTTTCCACATCCGTGAAAACGAAATCATCGCCCTGTTGGTAGCTCAACTGCACCCGGCGAACATGCGCCTCAGCCACCGCAACACGTTCATTTTCCGCAAAGGCCCTTTCAACAAACCGCCCAGTTTTCAAATTTCTCATCCGGCAATGCAGCTTGTGCTTCGTCTGCGCCGTGCCGGAGATGTGAAATTCCTCCAGCCAGTGTGGCACGCCATCAAGCATCAACACCATGCCACGCTTAAACTCCGAAGGCAGAATGGTTTGCATAATATCGCCTTTCTCCATACCGCCTGCCGCGGCAATCATACGCCGCACAGGCGCACTCATGCCTCTTTATCTCCCGCTATTCCCAGCCGGCGCTTCCGATACATTCCCGCCGGCTCCACCAAGGAGATGAGAATCTCAGCTTAACCGGTCTGCCCCTCTTTCGTCAACCGCATGTTGCCGTCAAAATTAAAATTTTTTGACTGCCATCCACACCAGCCCTTCCAACGCTGCAGTTTTTGAAAGTTGCATTTGCCAGCGCCGTCAAAGCATGGCAGCCTGAACAGCAAATTTAGTTGAAACATCCGGCTGGTTTTTGAGTCTAAAAGCATTGGAATATGAACAACGAAAATGAGACTGCCTTTTTTCTGCTGATCAACGAGCAGGAGTCCGGCCCCTACACGCGCGGGCAAATTCAGATCATGCTGGCCCGCGGTGAGATTGCGGAATCCACGCCCTGCGCGGATGACACACGGGCCAAATGGCAGCCGGTTGGCGAGCTTTTCAAGCCATCAAGCCGCCGGTTTGTTATTGCCGCGGCCGTTGCGGCTGTTTTGGCAGTGGCAGTGGCTGCCGCAGCCGCCTGGTACTGGTTTGAATATCATCACACCCCCAAAAGCACCGTCCCGCCACCGCCAAACGTCTCCTACAAAAAATGGCAGAAGACCAGTTCGCTCTCCGTTACCCTGCCCCCGACGACCTGGGAGAAGCGGTTGGGGCGCAATCTCCACAGGGTTGCCTATCAAGCTGCCACTAATTTTGTTGCACAGGACTTGAGCCGGCCTGAAACAGCCAAATTCGCGCCATTCAAGAGCTGCGAAATACAGGGAGTGGACTGGCGGTTCCGGGTAAAGGGCGAGGTACAGGCACTTACCAAGTCAAACAACCTTCGCAAATATAACTTTGAAATTTTCATGGCCCGTGGCAGCAACGAAATCTGGACAGTCGAATACCTTGATCGCAGCAAAGCCAGGGGAAGCAGCAAAACAGACGATGGCGAATAAAAAGCACGCCCGCTTTTTCCACCATTCGGAGAATACCAATTGGAATTTTAACACCATTGTTTTGGCATGGCACAGGGACCCTCACCGTTAACACATCCAACTTTATTTTACCACGTCCGGGATTTGATCCAGCAGTTGGACCCGGCAGGCTGGTTTCCCAATCAGAAGCCGCTCGAACTTGAGCTGGGCAGTGGCGACGGCGGCTTCACCCTGCAGTACGCGCAAGCTCATCCGGAAATAAACCTTGTTGCCGTCGAGCGGCTTTGGGGACGCATCAAAAAAATTGAGAAACGCGGCCTCAGGCTGGGTCTGACAAACATCCGGCTTCTGCGGTTTGAAGCCAGTTACCTATTGAAATATCTGATGCCGGCCGGCGTGTTTCAGACCGTGCACATTTATTTCCCAGACCCCTGGCCGAAAAAAAGACACCACAAAAAGCGGCTTATCAACGAAGAATTTGTTGGACTGCTCTGGCGCGTGCTCAAACCATGCGGCAAAGTGTATCTGCGGACAGATGACGCCGGTTACCACGCCTGGATGCAGGCCGCCTTTGCTTCAAACCCGGGATTCCAGCCGGTGCAAACACCGCCGGAGCTGGCGGAAATGCTCACCGATTTTGAAAAAGAATTCCACGCAAAAGGCCTTCCCACGCTGCGCCTTGCCTATCAAAAGGTGGCTGAAGCCATCAATCCACCTTCGCAATAGATTTGGCTCAACATTTCTTGAAGACCGGCTGCCTCTGTAACACCAGCCGGTTGCGTTAAATGCGCAAACCCGCACGCCCCGGAGGGCTTGCGGGTTTGCTGTAAAATGGCGCTGTCTGCCTGTCTATTCGCCGTCGTCGCCAATGGCCTCAACGGGGCAACCTTCCTTGGCTTCGAGGCATTGTTTCACCTCGTCGTCATTCTCAGGTTGTTTGTAAACGTAGGAAAAGCCGCCTTCCTCGTTGCGTTTGAAGTTGTTCGGCGCCGTTTCCCGGCAGAGATCGCAGTCAATGCATTGATTGTCCACGTAGAATTTGCCAGGGGCATTTATCGGATATTTGTTCGCTTTATCAGCCATAGTCAGTTTTCGTTAAAAAATTGTGCCAAGCAGTTTTGCGAGCCTCAAAGAAAATGGCAAGCCAGTTTTTGGTAAAATTTTATTTTAATTTGTCCGCCAGTTTCATCCTTACAACCTGCCGTGTCTCCCCGGGTTCAACCACGGGCAAGCAATTCCCGGGCGGCATCCGCCATCCTGGCAGATGTCAGGCCATAATGTTCATACAAATGCTCTGCGACATAGGCCGAGCGACCGAACTCACCCGGAATGCCCAGGGACTTCATCCGATGCGGTATTCCAGCCTGCGCAAGCGCGTGCGATACCAGCGCCCCCATGCCACCAACGAGCTGGTGGTCTTCAATCGTCACCAGCCTGCCGCCGCATTGTCTGACCGCCGCCCCAATGGTCTCCAAATCCACCCGATTGATAAATGGATTGTTGATGACAGTGGCCCGCACGCCCTCTGCTGCCAAAAGTTTTCCTGCCTCGATTGCCTTGCTTACCAAAACTCCGCATCCAATCAAGACCACGTCCCCCCCTTCTTGCAGAACCTGCGCCCTGCCCCATGGGTAAGTGGCGCCTTCCACCCAGTAAACAGGGTAATTCTCACGGCCCACGAAAAACACATAGCTCTCTCCATCCCTGCCGGCAGCCCGCTCCGCCGCCAGCCGCTTTATGGCCTCGTACATGAACGCCTCGGCTTCCGCGGCACAGGATGGAGCAATAACAACCGTATGCGGAATTGCGCATGTAGCGGCAAAGTACGTCGTCGCCTGATGCGATGCGCCATCCGCCGCGTCCTGAAGCCCAATATGCGAAAATATTGCAATAACCGGCGCCTGCGACAACGCAGCCATCGTCAACGGCAAATTCCCCTTTGTAATTCCAAACTGCCCGAAGGTATCCACAATCGGAATAAAACCGGCCTTTGACAACCCAGCGCCCAGGCTGACCATGTTGGCCTCGGCAATTCCAACTTCAATCCAGCGGTCAGGAAAGGCCTTTTGAAACGTACCTATGCCAGTTGAGCCTTGAACATCCGATGAAACTGAAAAAACCGGCAGCCCCTCCTTTGCGGCGCGAATGGCCGCCATGGCAAGGCCGGATTGGACTTTGTCCTTTTTAACCGCCGGCGGCGATGTCGGCGCAGCGGCAGCCTTTGCTTTTTTGGCAGCCTCTTTCTGTTCCCATTCCTGTCGCAGCGCTCGCGCCCACGCCGCAAATTCCTCAGGCGGCTGGCCGCCATAAATTTCGCTGACAAACTCAACTATTTTCTCCCCGTTGTTCAACGGAAAACCGTGGCCGCCGGCCTTGTTTTCCATGGTGGCTTTAACCCCGTAACCCTTGATTGTTTTCACCCATACAAAAACCGGCTTGTTTGGGTTTGCGCGCGCATGCGCCACGGCCTTTTCAACCGCCAGATACACCTCCTGCAAATCATGGCCGTTTTGAACCTTGATCACCTCCCAGCCAAGTGTCTCCATCGCAGCCAGCGATGGCTGCATTGAAAAGGCGTCTTCGCTTATCCGGCCGGAAAGCTTGGTGTTGTTGTCCGACAGTATCAGCACAAATGGATTCAGCCGCCCCTTGGACGCCAAACCCGGAATTGAGGCAAACGCCTCCCTTGCCTCCCCCTCCATTGCCGCACCATCTGATGCCAGACAAATTGTGACCCTGTCGCGTTTGGCCAGTTTGTCGGCAACTGCAAGCCCCTCAGCCTGCCCGATTGCCGAGCTTAAAGGCCCGTTGCTCAGCAATACCTCCGCGGGGTTTATGTGCGACTCACCATGACCGGTCAACTTGCTCTGAAGGCTCCGAAAACCTTTCAGCGCCTCGAACGTCAGCCCGTCAAAACCGTAATTGGCGCGCAACGCATAAACACCATTCTCAGCATGACCGGCATCATTCACGTAGTTGAACGCCTCATGCCATGGCCGGTCTTGCACGGAAAACATCAAACCGTGCACCGCTGAATTAATTTCGGCGAATGCAGCCGGTCCGCCCCAGTGGCAGGCCGCGCCGCCATTCACGGCGTGAACATTCATCAGCGCAACCAGTGCACGTGTGGCCCTCGGGTCCCCAAGGACAACCTCCTGGCCGGCGGCATTTTTGACTGTCACGGCATATTTCGGCTTCGCCGGAGGATTGCCAGCCAGCCGGCAGTGCAATTTCAACGGCGCTAAAGGCGGCGCGGACACAGGTTCAACAGGTTTTGAATCAACTGCTCCCATAAATCCATCAGTTAAGTTTCCAAAAACAAGTGCTGAACTTTAGAAATCCTTCTCCAGAAAGTGAAGCAATAATTTCATCCATTTTGAAAAATACATTCACCGCCACACATTCATCGGTTTCCTTCATTAGCAAATTTTGCATAAAATTTTCTCTTGTTTCCACATTTTTAAATGCTAGAATTTTGTTGTAGTCAGGGCGGTGGTAATTGGCAGCGGTAGTTTTAACTGATTATCTTCGTTAACGTGTATGTCCTTTAAATGGAAATTGATGCTGGCTGTTGTCGTGGCCAGCGTGTTATCAGCGCTCGCTGGGTGCGCTGCATTTGTTTTTTACGAGCAGCACAAATTCCGCATGACCATGTCGAAGGAGCTGGAAACAATGTCCGAGCTTGTTGTTTCCGGAACCCGGAGTGCCGTTGCCGAAGGCAACCAGGAAAAAGCCAGAAAGGAGCTGGAAAAACTGAGCCGCAGCCAGAATATTGTGGCCGCGGGCCTGTATGGGACCAACAATCAACTTCTGGCATATTACATCAGGCCGGGCGCGGATGAAATCGTGCCGGCGGCACCGCGCAGGCTTCGCATTGGTTTTGAGGGAAATTCCCTGGTGTTATTCAAACCAATTGAACAAGACTCGGAACGCATTGGGATGCTTTACCTGAAGGCTGACTTTCTGGAAAATTTCAGCAAACATGCGCGACGTTACCTTGAAATCGCCTCGATTATCGTGCTCATGTCAATCCTGGTTGCGGTGCTGATTTCGTTTGTCATTCAGCGCGTCATTGCAAAGCCGATTCTGGAGCTGGCAAAAACAACCAAACAAGTCGCCGAAAGCAATGACTATTCGATCAGAGTCAAAAAGCATGCCAATGACGAAGTCGGTTCATTGTTTGATTCTTTCAATTTTCTCCTGGAGGGATTGCAGGAGCGCGATGCGATGCTCAATGCAGCACGAACACGGCTGGAAGACGCCAATAAAAACTTGGAAGCAGAGGTGGAGAAACGAACTGCAGAACTGGCCCGGGCCACCGAAAACGCCGAGGAAGCCAGGAAAGCTGCCGAACAGGCAAACCAAGCCAAAAGCACATTTCTGGCGAATATGAGCCATGAATTGCGCACACCGCTTAACGCCATCATTGGATACAGTGAGATGTTAATCGAAGAATTGGAGGACGAAGGCCGGAAGGAGATGGTGGCTGATGTTCAACGGATTCACAGCGCCGGCAAACATCTTCTGGCACTGATCAACGATATTTTGGACCTTTCCAAAATCGAGGCCGGCAAAATGGATTTGTATTTGGAGACGTTTGACATCGCCGCAACCGTAAAGGATGTAGTTTCAACCGCCACGCCGCTTTTGGAAAAAAACAACAACCAGTTCGACGTAAAATGCCCCGACAACCTGGGCACAATGCACTCCGACCAGACCAAAGTCCGCCAAACTCTGTTCAACCTGTTGAGCAACGCTTGCAAATTCACCAGCAACGGGGTAATCGGCCTTGAAGTTGAACGCCAGACTTCGGAAGGCAAAGACTGGATCATCATGCGTGTGCGTGACACGGGCATTGGCATGACCCCGGAACAGATGTCACGACTTTTCCAGCCGTTCACCCAAGCCGACAGCGGCACAACAAAAAAGTATGGTGGCACCGGCCTGGGTCTGGCGATTACGCGGCGGTTCTGCAACATGATGGGCGGAGAAATTTCCGTCGAAAGCGAATATGGAAAAGGAACGGTCTTTACAGTGCGGCTTCCGGCAAAAACCGAGAGGAAAATCGTGGAACAGGCTGTTGAAGCGCCACAAGTCACCACAGTGTCCAGCCCACCGCCAGAAGGCAGCAGCCGGGTTCTGGTAATTGATGATGACCCTGTTGTTCATGATTTATTGAAGCGCTTTTTGGAGAGGGAAGGCTACAGCGTTTTCGGCGCCATGAATGGCAAAGACGGCATACGCATGGCAAAGGAATTTCGTCCCGATGTCATCACTCTGGATGTAATGATGCCGGAAATGGATGGTTGGGCAGTGCTGAGCGCGCTGAGAGCCGATCCTGAGGTCTGGGACATTCCGGTGGTGATGCTCACCATGGTTGACAACAAGAACCTTGGCTTCTCACTTGGCGCCTCCGATTATCTCACAAAACCGATAAACCGCGAACAGCTAAACCGCACCCTGGGAAAGTACCGCCACAAATCAAAGTCAGAGCAGATTTTGTTGGTTGAAGACGACAAAATGGTACGAGGCGCATTGAAAATGCTGCTGGAGCGTGATGGCTGGCTGGTGATGGAAGCTGCAAACGGGCGGGAGGCACTGAACCTTTTGCAAAATAAAACGCCTGCATTGATTATTACAGATGTTACAATGCCGGAAATGGACGGGTTTGAATTAATCGGCGAATTAAGCCGCAACAAAGACTGGCAACTGATACCCGTTATTGTTTTGACCGGCATGGAAATGACCCCTGAACAACAAGCGCAATTCAGCGGGCGCGTTGATGCCGTTCTGCGAAAAAGCAATCTGCATTGCGAAGATGTCATCGGTTTGCTGAAGCGGCTTACCAAACACCGCACACAAAACGCATCCGCAATTCACAAGCAAGAAAACTCAAAAGGAGCCTGAATATGGCAAAAAAAATATTGTTAGTTGAGGACAACGAAATGAACCGCGACAAGCTTTCGCGGCGACTAAGCCGCAAAGGCTTTGATGTAATCGTCGCGGTTGACGGCAATGAAGGCGTGAGCAAAGCTCAAACCGAGGCCCCAGATATCATTCTTATGGACATGAGCCTTCCGGTTTTGGACGGGTGGGAGGCCACAAAAATCCTGAAAACCTTTCCTGCCACCCAATCCATCCCCGTAATTGCCCTGACCGCTCATGCAATGGCGGGCGACCGGGAAAAGGCGCTGGCTGCAGGTTGCGACGATTACGATACAAAGCCCATCGAGCTGCCACGCCTGCTGGAAAAAATCGAACGGCTGTTGAACAGGCCTCAATCGTAATCAGAGTCAGTAAACGTCCAAAAAAATGTCACAAGAGCAGCCACAACCAAGTCCGTCTGGAGGAAGCGATCCCATTGCCGCCATCCGCCACAGCCTGCGCACGCCATTGAACCAAATACTAGGTTATTGCGAGCTGTTGCTTGAGGATACGGAGGATGCCGGGCTGGATGAATTCTCGGCGAACCTACGGAAGATACACACTGCGGGCGAGCAACTTCTCGCGCTTGTTACTGAAGGACTTGCCCCTTGGAAATTTCAAGCCGGCGGCATTGACCTTGACGCGATGCGGCTGGAAATGCGCACACCGTTGAACCTTATCATCGGTTACGGCGAGCTTTGCCAGGAGATGGCTGAGGATGAAAAACTGGATAATCTGCTCCCTGACCTTAACAAAATCACCGGCGCAGCAAGGAATCTCCTGGCCTTGTTCATGAGCCTCAGTTTTCCCAAACAGTTGGCAACCCCAAAGCCTGATGAAACACAGGCTTCCACCACGGCCAGGCCGGCATCGGAAACAGCCGGCGCCGACCAAACTGAAAGCCAGGCGCTGAGTGGCAGCTCCATCCTGCTGGTGGATGATAACGAGATGAACCGGGACATGCTCTGTCGCCGGCTTGAGCGCCAGGGCTGCAAGATTACGGAAGCCGAAAACGGCCACCAAGCCATCGAGCTTTTGCAGAGTCATAAATTTGACTTGATTTTGCTGGATGTTGTCATGCCGGAGATGAGCGGGCCTGAAACCCTTAAGGCAATCAAGGCAAACAGCTCCTGGAAACAACTTCCGGTCATTATGCTCACGGCCCTGGACGAAACTGACACCGCAATTCAATGCATCAGCAGCGGCGCTGATGATTACATCACCAAACCATTTAACCCGGTCCTGCTCAATGCCCGCATCTCTGCATGTCTGGAAAAAAAGCGACTCAGGGAGCAGGAACAAAATTATCTCGGCCTCATTCAAATGGAACGGCAGAAATCTGAAGCATTGCTGCGCAACGTGCTTCCAGTCAGTATTGCCAAACGCTTGAAAGAGGGAGAAAGCACCATCGCCGACGTCTTTGCATCCGCCACCGTGCTGTTTGCGGATATTGCCGACTTCAGCCAGGCCACTTCACGTCTGACTCCCACTCAAACAGTGGAGTTGCTCGGTGACATTTACTCCCAGTTTGACTGGCTTGCCGAAATGTTTGGCCTGGAAAAAATCAAAACCTTTGCAGACGGCTATCTCGCGATTGCAGGCGCCCCAATACCCCAGGAAAACCACGCCATCGCCGCAGTGGAAATGGCCCTGGAAATGCACAAGGTCATCCGGCGCATTGGAACTTTCGGCGGGTTCTCCTTTTTGTTGCGCATAGGAATCTCCACCGGCCCTGTAGTCGGCGGCGTAATCGGACGCAAAAAATACATCTATGATATTTGGGGGGACACCGTCAGGCAGGCCATACTGATGAATCCTTTCTGCGAGCCAGGCTCGACGTGCGTTACTGAAAGCACATACGCGGAGCTGGCTGAAAAATATTTGTTCAAGAAAGGCCAGGTGTTTGATATCCGACACAAGGGACCGGTCCAAACTTACGTGCTTTTGGGAAGAAAAAGCCGTCCGCCATTGCCTGATGAAGTGCAGGATGCCCTTTGATTTTAATGGCACGCAAGGCACCCTCAACATCATACAGGAAAAATTCATGCCGTTTAATTTCATTCAAACTTGAATATGCCGCCCACATACCTAACATAACTCGCAGATGGCGATGGCGCTTCATATCCTGACTGGCCCGCGGAGAGGCCAGGAAGTCATCCTTCCCTCGGAAGGAGATATGTTGCTTTTTGCAAAACCGGATGGAGATGTCACCATCGCGGAATCAGGCCTGCCGGCTCCACATGCTGCGGTGATTGTCAAAGGAGGGAATATCATCCTCAAAGCGCTCTCGCTTGACGCCAATCTTCTGGTAAATCGAAAAAAAGTCATCGAAGTTCCATTAGCCGAAGGCGACCGCATCCGTCTTGAAAAAGTAAACTTGATGTTGGTCTCCGTAAGCCGCTTCAGCCAGTATGCCCGGGACATTCGTCAAGCAACAGCCCCCAGTCCCGCCCAAGCAGCCCCGGCCAATTCGCCAGGCGAAGCCTCTCCAGCCCCAAATCCGGCCACGGAAGGCGCATTAAGAGGATCGTTGCAATTGATGCGGCCCGCCGACGTCGTACAGTTGCTGTGTCAGACTGGAAAAAACGGCATGTTGTATCTTAGCTCCAGAGGCCGGAAGGGGACCATCTGTATTCACGATGGACGCATTTACAAGGTCACTCTCACACCACACTCACATCCGGACCCCACCAGGATGCTTTTCAGACTGTTTCGCTGGACGGATGGACAATTTGAATTCCAACCGATGACCGATGACCCCGGCAACCCTGAGATTACTGAACCCACCGAGGTTCTCATTATCAGAGCTTTGCATGAGCAGTCCTATTGGGATACCATATTGAAAGACTTGCCTCCAGCCGATGCCGCCCTCAGCGTGCGGAAATTGTCGGCTGCAGACCGCGCCAAATTATCGGCTACAGAAATGTTCATCCTTGGTCTTATTCTGATGCATGGCAAGGTTCAGGCGGTCATTGACAATCATCCGGAAGGCGATTTGAAGGCTTGCACTTTGCTGGTTGACTTGCTCAACCGCCACATAATCACCGTTGATTGGCGACAATAAGAGTTTCGCCCCCCTAACAGAATCCACCCAGGACCTGCCCGGCAACTTCAACATAGCATTTATACACCTTCTCGTTGTAACAGACGAAAATCACCTTCTCGATTTGTGGATGCGTTTCCAAAAAACGCCGGGTCTCGGTCAAAGCTATCCGGGTTGCACGCTCCAAAGGGAAGCCGTAGGCGCCAGTGCTTATGGCTGGAAATGCCACAGTTCTGATACCATGCGCCACCGCCAGCTTCAGCGATTTCTGGTAACAGGAAGCCAGCTTCTGGTCTTCGCCGCGACTGCCATCCTTCCAAATCGGGCCAACGGTGTGGATGACATGGCTGGCGGGCAAATCATATCCTTTTGTGATCTTCGCCTCGCCGGTTTTACAGCCGTTTAACAGCCGGCATTCCTCGTATAGCAACGGCCCAGCCGCCCTGTGAATCGCACCGTCCACACCGCCGCCACCCAATAATGAACTGTTGGCGGCGTTCACAATTGCATCTACCACCTGCTTTGTGATATCGCCTACTTCAATTTCAATTCTTCCATACTTGGTTTTCATTGAAGGCCGTTAGAGTTTCAATCTATACTTCAGTTTCATCTTTTTGTCCAGACTTGGTTTCGCATTAAATTTCTCCTGCAGAAACCCGGCAAATGGCACTTCCATTTGCTGCCTCCGGGAATTATAATGCATGATGCATGGGCGAGCGAAAACAGTCTGTCGCCGGCAGCGGACATGGTTTCAGTTTGATTGAGCTGATGGTTGTCATAGCCATCATCGCCCTGCTTGCGGCTTTTATTTTTCCCGCGCTGACTGGTTCAAAGGAAAAAGCCAGACAGGCCGCCTGCCTGAATAATCAGCGGCAGTTGGCTATTGCTCATCAATTATACGTGGATGACAGCCAGGGATTCTACTACCCCCGGACAATCAACCCCTGCTGGATGCAGGGACTGCTGCCTTATTATGGCAACATGAAAATCCTTCATTGTCCGTCGGACGCCCCAAACCCAACAGGCTGGTCGCGCGCATTGCCTGAACACCCGGCCGACTCGGCCCCGCGCAGTTACGTTATCAACGGCTGGAATGATTATTTCAAAAAACTCTACACCAACGAATTGGATTTCCGGACATTCATGACAAACCACTTTAATCCAGGCATGCCGGAATCCGCGGTATTGGAGCCAAGCGAAACCATCCTCTTTGGCGAAAAGGAAACCACCTCCACTCATGTGTACATGGACTTCGCACAAGGCGCCAGTGGCAATGATGTCGAGGAAATCGAGCAGGCACGCCACGGCAAGTCGGGTTCAAGCGACAAAGGCTCCGGCAGCATATATGCGCTATGTGATGGCAGCGCCAGATTCATCAAATTTGGCGGCACACTCTGGCCCAAAAACCTCTGGGCCGTCATTCCAGAATGGCGCACAAACAAGGTGGTAAATCCCATTCGGTAACGATTGCCACACTTTTTATTCATCAAGGCTGACTACCAAAATGACACCCCAAGATTCCACCACACCCGGGCAGCCGCCACTGACGTCTTACACCCGAAAGCTTACGCCGCAACAGGCAGATTGCCTCGAAAAACTCCTTCTCCAACGCAATTTCATCCCGCTTAAAGTGCCTCATGCACGGTTCGCTGGCGAAAAGGAAAACGTCAAAGTCATCTTTTACGAAAGCGGCAAACTTCTGGTGCAAGGCAAAGGAACGCGCGAATTTGTCGAGTTCATTCTGGAACCCGAAATCCTCGGACAAGCCGAGCTTGGCTATGAGGAGATATTGCAGCCCGAAAAACTGCTTCCTCGAATTGGCGTGGATGAGTCCGGCAAGGGCGATTTCTTCGGCCCGCTTTGCGTGGCCGGCGTGTACATAAACGCAGACGTGGCGCTGGCCTGGAAAAACTCGGGCATCCGCGACTCAAAAGACATTGGCAGCGACAACAAGATAAGTGAACTGGCCAAAATAATCCGCCAAACGCCGGGTTGCGTGAACAAAGTTGTGGTAATAGGCCCGGAAGCATACAACCGCCTCCATCAATCCATGGGCAGCGTTAATAAAATCCTGGCTTGGGGACATGCACGAGTGATTGAAAATCTGATGCTCCTGCGCCATCGGATGAACCCGCCGCCGCTCCTGGCCATCAGCGATCAATTCGCCAAAAACAAGGAAACAGTGGCACAGGCTTTGATGAGCCTGGGCCGGCAAATCGAACTGGTCCAGCGCCACAAAGCCGAAAGCGACCTGGCAGTCGCCGCCGCTTCAATTCTGGCACGGGACGAATTCGTCAAGCGCCTCGCTCAATTGGGCAAATCTTACGGCATGGCTTTCCCCAAAGGCGCCTCCAACAAAGTCGAGGAAGTTGGCCGGCAATTTGTCGCCAAATTCGGCGAAGCAGAGCTTCCGAAAGTCGCAAAGATGCACTTTCGCACATCCCACGTCGTCCGGGGATTGCCGCCTCCGCCCAAAACCATTTTCAAACCAAACCCTTCAAAGCCCGATGCCAGTCCTTAGTATATGCCCAAAAAGATGACTGGCGGCCTGCTGTAACAGACCGCCAGACAACTACCCAATACAGAAGAAGCTCCGGCTTACTGCCGGACCTTAGGGGGACTAACAGGCAGATTTTTTGCCCGCGCATTGAGCACGCGAGCGGACGACAATGCACCGGCTGTGTTCCGAGCAGCACCCTTTGTCCAGTTCATTGTCATGCCTGCTTATTTAGCAAAAATCATGCCGTTTTCATCGAACCACAGTTACAATTCTGCAAACAAGCATGCTTGCCATGGTAATTCCCTTATAATCAGGACTTTATGAAATCAAAGCACTAATCCATCCGATAAACAATCCCATTTTCATTCGGTTGAGTTACCGAGAATGAAGGATGAAAATGACACAGAATGCGCCAAAAGTAGTAGCAGGAAATGGGATTAAGGCCAAAAGCCCTAAGTTAACGTTAACTGAACCAGCCGTTCCTGAATTTGTTCTTCCCAGCGGGAAATATAACTGTAAATCCGGTAAATTTGTTCCAATCGCTCCAATGGAAGGCTGGCCAGTCTTTCCTTATCTCCAATAGGCGGCGCTTTTATCCAGGAATCATTCATCGCGCGAAGTTCATCATTTAATTCCTTTTTCCGGGCGTTTACCCGCTGGTGCAAGGTCTGGAGTTTATCCGCCCACTCCAAACCTGCTTGGAAAAGGCGCGCTTTGAGCATGGGCGAGTCCGCCTTTGAACGCTCGGCCAGAAATTCATCCACCTGCCTGCAGGTTTGCCCAACTTCCACAAACAAATCCATTGTGCCCGGTGGAATCCTTTGAATGTCGGGCGGTTTGCTCTGGCGTTCCAGTTCAATCAGATGAAGCAACCTCTTCCGCGGTTCGCGCAGGCAATTATATGCGGCATTCAGTTCGGCGTAACGCTCATTGGCGGCCTGCTGCTCAGCCTGTGAAGCCTGTGAAAACCGGTCTGGATGAAGCGGACTGGAAAGCTCCAAAAAATGCTGCTTAAGCTCCTCCTCATCGAGATAAGGCAAACGCGGAAGCTGCAACAGGGCGTAGTAGTCAGTCATGATTGCCGGTTGGCTCTTGTTAATCAGGCGCTGAAGCTTTCGCCGCAGGAACAGGTGGTTGCAGCGTTGGGATTCTTGACCTTGAAACCGCCGCCTTGCAGGGCATCAACATAATCAAGTTCGCTTCCGGCCACGTAAAGACTGCTTTTTGGATCAACCACCACACGAATACCACAGCTTTCAACCAGAATGTCACGGTTGGCCGGCCCGTCCTGCAAATCCATCTTGTACTGAAGTCCGGAGCAGCCCCCTCCAACCACAGCCACGCGCAACACGCCGTTGGGCCGTCCCTGTTTGGCAAGCAGCGACTGGACCTTCTGGGCCGCGCTGGGCGTAACCCGTATCAACCGCTCATCCCCCACCCTGTAATTCGGCGCAGGGGCAGCCTGATTGGCCGCATTGGAACTCGAAATCATAATCCTTGAGTTAACTTATACCGCATTGGCCTCTGCGTCAATTGGCCCATGCCGGATATTGCGCCTTCGCACCCGCGAGTTTTCAGCGGCCCAAGCCCACCCGTCTGAACTTGTTCTCGACTTCCTTGAAATGAAATTCAAGTGAACAGAGCTTTTCCAGCTCTCCCGGCGCAAAGTGCCGGTTGATTTCGGGGTCGGACTGAAGCTGCTTTAGAAAATCCGCGCCAGCCTCACCTGCATGTTTTGCAGCCCATGTTTTCATGGCGTTGCGCTGCACCAGTTCATAAGCGGCTTCGCGGGTCAAGCCCTTGCGAATCAGCGCAAGCATCACTGTCTGCGAATTCCACATCCCAAGCGACAGCGCCAGATTCCGTTTCATGTTCTCATGGTACACAATCAGGCCGTCGGTCAGTTTTGTCAGGGTTGCAAGCATGTAATCCAGCAGGATGCATGAATCTGGGAATATTATGCGTTCAACGCTGCTGTGGCTGATGTCGCGCTCGTGCCATAGGGCCACATCTTCCATGGCCGCTATTGCATTGCCGCGAAGCACGCGCGCAAGGCCGGTCAATCGTTCGCCTGTGATTGGATTTCGCTTGTGCGGCATCGCGCTGGAGCCTTTCTGTCCCTTGGCGAAAAATTCCTCCGCCTCAAGCACCTCGGTGCGCTGCAAATGGCGGAATTCAGTTGCCCAACGCTCAATGCTGGCTGCCACCAGCGCAAGGGTGGTTATGAACTCGGCATGCAAATCCCGCTGGACAACCTGGGTAGCTAGCGGCGCCGGCTTCAAACCAAGTTTTTCGCAAACCCATGCCTCGACACGCGGCGGCAGATGCGCGCTTGTCCCTACCGCCCCGGAAAGCTTGCCAACCGCTACCGTTGCCCGTGCCGTTTCAAGCCTGCGCAGCGCCCGGCCAAACTCATCAAACATCAACGCCATTTTGAGGCCGAAGGTAATCGGCTCGGCGTGGATGCCGTGGCTGCGACCGATGCAAGGGGTGAACTTGTGCTCAAGCGCCCGCCGCGCAACCACCTCCCGCAATTCCTTTACATCCTGAATCAACAAATCAGCCGACTGCACCATCTGCACTGCAAAAGCCGTGTCCAGAATGTCACTGCTGGTCAGTCCGAAATGGAACCAGCGGCTGGCCGGATCGTTTATCGTCATCGCCACGCATGTCGTAAACGCGATTACGTCGTGGTTCAGCGTCTTTTCCAGTTCCCTGCACTTTTCCAAATCAAATCCGGCGCGGGCCTTGATGATTTCAAAATCGGCTGCCGGCACCAGCCCTTCCTTCACCAGGGCCTCAAGCGCAAGCAATTCAATTTTCAGCCATATTTCGAGCTTGCGTTGCTCGCTCCAGATTTCCCGCATGGCGGGTCTTGAATAACGCGGTATCATACGGCCCACAGTTTACAAACCGCCATCCATCGCCGTCGAGTTTGAATTCAACTCAAATAATGTAATCAAATCGGCCTTTTTCAGATGCCTGCGGAAGCGCCTTGACGCAGTCACGAATTTGCGGCAAGGTTGGCTCTGGACAGTCAATGATAACCGCCATTTGAAATGCCGCCTTGATTATGGAGCGCAATCAACCAGACCCGCCAGTTGCCGAAATCCAAAACCCGGCTCCCGCCGTGATGCTGGTCTGCAATGACAGCGGGCATTGCGAAGAACTAAGCCAGCTTTTACGTTCGCAAAACTGGCGGGTGCTGCTGCCACCAAATTTGACGGAGGCCATTCGCAGGATGGAAATGTGCGATTTGTTACTGATTAAGACCGAAGTGGCCTCAGAACCGTTGTTTAATACGCTCAAAGGACTGGCGGAATCGCCGGCTGGCTGGCGTGTGCCGGTTGTCATCATTGTGGACAAGCCGGACCCGCCCGGCGCGCTTAAATGCCTGAGCCTGGGGGCCGACGATTGCCTTGCATGGCCGATGAACCCGGACTGGCTTCTGGCGCGCATTCGTGGCGCAATACACCGTAAACATTTGCACGACCAGGAACAGCGGATTTTTGAAATCGAACTCAAGGCCAAACAGGAGGCTGAATCACTTGTAAGCAGCCTTCTGGCCATGGGGGTGGAGGCGGTTCGCCAAAAAGACCCGATAAAACTGCTGGAATTGATTCTGTCAGAAAGCATGCGTTTGACTGACTGCGAAGGTGGAACCATCTATCTGCGTACTGATGACAACCGCCTGCGCTTTGTCTTGGTGCGTAATGACATGGTGGACCTTAACATGGGCGGGACAGCCGGCAAACCGATAAGCTGGCAGCCGCTCAGGCTCTATGACGATGCGGGACGCCCAGTCACAAAGTACGTTGCATGCCAGGCCGCGCTCAGCGGCCAGATTATCAATGTCGAAGACGCCTACACCACGACCCGCTACGATTTTTCAGGCACAAAGCAATTCGATGCAAGCACCGGTTACCGCTCCAAATCGTTTCTGACAGTTCCCCTGAAAAATGAGCGCCAACAGGTCATCGGCGTTTTGCAACTTATCAATGCACGCGATTCTAAAACCGGCGCGATCGTCCCATTTGATTCATCGTTGCAGCCGGCCATAGAAGCTTTCAGCGTATTGGCTGCTGCGGTCCTTGATGCCTGCCGACCTGCCGTGGAAAGCGCATCCCGCACCTGATCAAAGCCACTTTCAACCGGCGAAACGCCCTTCCCCAGCCGCAAGTAGCTGCTTGTCTTGGACACCAAACTTTGGTCAAGTAATTCCCGTGCGTAACGCGATGAAATCAAAGGCGCTGTTCGGGCAAGGCCACGACGTATCAAATGCGATTATCATAATCTGCCTTGCGACTTGGATCGCCACCGCCGGAGAGGCGGATGCGCCAAAGGGAATTACCGAGGGCTTTTATTACAATTTTCCAGGCGCCATCGTCCTGAACTGCGATGAAGCGGAGGTCGAAGCCCTTGTTCATCCGAAATTTGGCGGCCGCATTTTGCGCTATGAGCTGATGGGCGAAAACATCCTTTGGGAAAGCGGACAAATACCGTTGAACCCGTCTGCAGTGTTCCTCCCGGACTTCCAACCGGGCGGCTGGCAAATGGAACTCGGCAACAAACAAGGGCCGCTATCACAGACCGGGCTATGGAACTGTTTTTGGCAGGTGACCAAAAAGCGTGATTACAGCATCACACTCATCAATGACCCGGAAACCGCTCCAGGGGTGAGTGTCGAAAAAGAAATCATTTTGGCGCCTGATACCGGCGATTTGGGCCTGACAGTCCGGATTAAAAACACTGCAGACCGCGAAACAACATTTTACGCGGCAAGTAGAGTTTGGTGCAAAGGCGATGGCTTTCTTCTTGTCCCCCTTTCAAAATACAGCCGTTACAATTCACGCTGGGCCGTGCGCCATCAAATAGATGGCCAGACGTTATATGACGGATTAAGCCCGAAACTGCCAAATGCAAAGGTGCTTGGCGATGTGTTGGTGGTTGAGGCCAAGGGTGATGAAGCTCGGATTGGCGTTGACGCGCATGCCGGCTGGGTGGCCTACGTCCTCAACAACACCATGTTTGTCATTTATTACCCCGTGGAACTCAATGCCACCTACCCGAATGGCGGCCACACGGTAGAGGCTTTTTGGGATGCTCAAACAAACCGGCGTCTTGAACACCGGATAGGCATCGAAATCTTTACGCCATTGAAAGACCTTCCGCCCGGTGGCGTTGTCACCAACTTCGCCCAATGGTCTTTGGTAAGTCTAAAAAAGAAAGTTTCCACGCATAAACAGGCCAAGGCTGCATTGGACAAACTTCCGCCAAATCCATTCGCCATCTCATCCAAGTAGCATAGCGCCGCCGAGATGAATCATCAAAACCACTGCACGCAACAGCCGATAGTTATCACTGGTTGGGGCGTCTGTTGCGCTTCCGGTGACAATGCAACGCAGTTGTGGAATTCAGCATCTGAGGGCCGCCCACAAGCGCGCTGGCTTAAAATTCCACGCCACGGCGCCGGGTATTTTCCGGGATGCGTAGTTCAAGGCCCGGCGATGACCGAAGCCGATGAACGTTTCGCCAGGCAGGCAGGTCGGGCAGCACGGCTTGCGCTAGCAGCCGCCCGGCAGGCATGGCGCCATGCCAACCTTGAAACCGCGAACATCCCCGGAGAAAGGCTCGGCATTTTGGTTGGGACATCGCGGGGACCAATGGATTCATGGTTTGAACATGCAGGCAAATCCCAGGCCAATGCCCGGATTCGCGCAACATCCGCCACTGCCACCGCAATTGCCAGTCTCAGCGGTCTCCTTTCACTGGCTTTTCACGCCAAAGGCCCGTGTTTAACATTGTCGGCCTCCTGCGCATCCTCAGCCGCCGCCATCGCGATCGCAGCCCGGGAGCTGATTGCCGGCGCAGCGGACGTGGTATTGGCCGGCGGTGCCGAAGCATCTTTGCAACCTGCTTTGCTGGCCCAAATGGACGCCGCCGGCCTGCTTGGGCGCGCTGAAAAGCCGGAGGCAGTTTGCAGGCCTTTTGACTCGGCACGCAATGGAACTGTTGTCGGTGAAGGCGCAGCTTTTCTGGTACTGGAGCGGCTTGACGATGCCAGAAGACGCGGCGCGCATTGCCATGCCAGGCTGGCTGGTTGGAGTGTCGGGGCAGAAGCCGGCAGCCGCGCAGGTTTGGAACAGTCCGGAACAGAATTGGCGCGCGTCATCCATGAAGCGTTGAAAATAGCGGGAATTTCATTGGAAAATATTGGTTACATAAACGCACATGGAGCCGGCACTGTGCAAGGCGACAGAATGGAAGCAAGGGCCCTGGAAAAGGTCTTCAACAGGCATCTGAAGCGGATACCATGTTCATCAACCAAACCTGTCACCGGCCACTGCTTGGGCGCAACCGCCGCCATCGAAGCAATTATCTGCCTTTTGGCAATGGAACATGGGACGATTCCGCCAACCGCGAATTTCCAGCAACCCGAAGCGGATTGCCCGCTCTGGCTGCCACAAAAAGCAATCCCCATGCCGGGGCTTTCGGCGGCCCTGTCAACTTCCGCCGGCTTGTGGGGAAACTTGGCGGCATTGATTTTTTCAAAAGTTGATTAACCCCACCTCCCGCCGAATCGCCTGCTGCAGCGGCTATTTCTGAGGCGGCTGGTTGGTTGCCCAGGGCGGCCCTGGACGGCGGAATTCACGCGGTGGGAAGCCTGGCTTGCCTTCGCCCGGCTTGCCTTCGCCCGGCTTATAATAATGAGGCGGGCGACGACGGAACATCTCCTCGTATTTCTGCTTCTGCTCCGGAGTCAGGACATCTCGAATATCTGATTTGACCTTGCCGTACTCTTCCGCAAGTACAGGCTGGATTATATCCAACAATGGGGCAGTACGTGCCTGGCTTTCCTTGAGAATTTTTTCGATTTTTTGAATCTGCTCAGGTGAAAGTTGAAGTTCGGTTTTCATGCGGTCAAAAAATTCCCGCCTCTGAATAAACAAAGGGCTTTGTTCGCCCTTCCACCACTTTGAAGGTTGGGACGAGGCGACGGTATATTTGGCTGTTACGAGGCCGGCTACGACCCCGGCCCCAAAAATCGCCAAAACCGCAAGGATGACTTTCCAAATTTTCACCAGCTCTCGATTGCCTGACTTATTCCGGCAAAGAGTGTCTGCTCGAAATCATCGGCAAGGTTATCCGACGGCTGTCCGCCCAGATGGCTCAACACGAACATAACAACTACCATGGCAAGGCATGGCACAGCCGCGCGCCAAAGCATCCGGCCCCAAAACGCCAATGCGTCCATTCGCGGCTCGGCACGCAACCGAGCCATGACCCGCTGTTCAAACGCATAAGGCACACTGTCAGCCGGCGGCTGGCTTCGAGCCGCTTTCAGCAATTTCTTTTCAAGCTCGGGCAGGTTCATAACTCATCCCTTCTTATCAGACGGCATCGTTATGGTCACGGTTACAAATACTTTTCTTTTGTCATTCTGGCCAGAATTTTTCTCATCTGCGCCCTGGCGCGAAAGGCCCTGACTTTTACAAGCGCCGCCGACCACCCGGTCAGGCGCGCGATTTCTTTCACCGATTTTTCCTCAATTTCCAAAAGCGTGATGATGAGCCGCGCCTCAGGCGAAAGTTGCTCAAGGACTTTCTGGATCAACTGTCGCGCCGCCGCGGCATGGTCATCGGCCTTTTCAGGGTCAACTGCAAATTTCTCGAGCCAGTCCTTCTCTTCCTGGCTCAATTCAGTAAAAGTCGCCTCTTTATTGCGCTGGTGGCCTCGCAGGAAATCGTAACAAACTCGCACTGCAAGCCGCATCAGCCAGTGTTCAAACGGCGCATCTCCCCTCCACGAATCCAGTCTCTGGTAAGCCCTCAGCCACACCTCCTGCACAATGTCCTCCACCTCGCTCTCACGGCGCGCGTAACGGCGGGCGGTGGCAAATATGCGCGGTGAATACTTCTGGACCAACGGGGCAAAACTGTCGGGATTGCCACGCAACACCTCCCGAATTAATTCGGCGTCAGTCCGTTCCATCTGCGCCCAAAGCCTGCCAAATCCAAATCCAAAAGAAAAGCCACCATGGAATTGAATCCACAGTGGCCTTTCAACCTAGACCGCAAAAACCATCAACGCGGCGGCCGTTCCAGTCCATCCCGTCTGTCCTGGCGCCGTTCAGGCCGTACATCCAAACGCCTCGCCCCTTCGCGAAGCGCGGCCGGCGGCGCCATCAATACCATTCCCAACGCCTGGGGCGGCAGTTCACGCAATCTTTCCTTCTGCTCCGCCGTCAATGTCGGAAGAATGGCCGAAAACAGCTTCAGCCGCAGAACCATCTGTTCAGATTGCAATTTGCTCAACGCCTCAGCCTTTTCGCGAACCAGTTTTTCGTCAAATTTTTCAGACAGCGCCGCGTCCCTGAGCTCGCTTTCCGCCTGCCGGATTTTTTCCTGCAGCGCGCGGAATTCCTCGCGCCTTGCTTCCATGGCATCGCGGAGCATGGTGCGCTGTGAATCATTCAAAAAGCCATCCGGCCTCCCGCGTCCGGGCGGGAACAGGGCATCAGGCCGCTCCGGCCGTTGTGTGTGTGAAACTTCGGCCTTGTCAGGCCGTGCCGGAGTCTGTGCCTCAGGTGAACCCTTCTCCGGATTATCGGCAGCCATCAAGGCAGCCGTTCCCAAAGCTAGCATGACCGCCACTTTCATAAACCTATGTTGCTCTTTCATGCATCCCACAATTGCATAGACGCACAAGGCTGCAAAGTGGTTACAAAGTCGTGTTGCAGAAAATACTCCAGGCCAAATTTCTGTTTTTCCCGGCCTTTATTGCAGAAGTCTGACTCCCAAATTCACAGCAGTTTACTACTCCCTCGTAATTTGAAGCGTCTGCTCGAAGAAACTTGAAAACTCCTTGATTTTATCGGCAGCCTGCCGCGATTGTTCCACAAAAGTGCCGACGACTTGAGCCGCTCTTTCCGGCTTGTAACGTATCACCTCGGCCGCGGCAATCATCAAAGCAAGGTTGTTGTTGACGGCATGGCGCATCTCCGAAAGCTGTTTATTCAATCGCGCGATCTGCTCCGGCGTCAACGTAAGCGGCTCTTTTGGCATACCCATGGATACGGACAATGCACAATCAACGCCGCCAAATCAAGCCCACGCAACGAAAACATTGAGTTTTCTCATTAAATGGGACATGTTGTAGCCATGCGTTTGTGGATGATGTTGGCAATTGGCGCGGCATGCCTTGCAATCATGCCTGCCAGCTCTTTGGCGGCTTCCGGCAAGGTAATCAAGGTGCTGCCGCAGTTTCTCGATGCACAAGGCCGGCATACACTTTCGCCAAGCCTCTATGAACGTGACGCATATCAGGCGCATTTGCGCAAACATCCTGAACTGCGTTCCGGCCTGCGTTTTGCCATTCAGTGGCGGGCCAAGGGCGCAACCAACCTCAAATTGCGCGTCGAATTGAGAGGCATGCGCGAAAACAAGGTCCAAACCCGCACCCTGGAAACTCCTGTGGAACGAAAAGCCGCGCTTGAGCAATGGGCCATGCTCGTCTTGAGCGGCGATGATTACAAACAGTTCGGCGAGCTTTCTGCATGGCGGGCAACTTTATGGGACGGCGATCAATTGTTGGCTGAGCAAAAATCCTTTATGTGGTGAGCCGGCCTGAATTTGCAAGGCGGGCTGCGCTTAAACAATGGAAGCAGAACCACAAGAGCCGGGATTGCGTTTTTCCACCGCGGACATCCCAATAACCGGAAGCGATGGACGCGCAAAAAGTGGCGCGCTTTGCAAAGCGCGGCTGTTGCGCATCTTGCTGCTGGCAATCGTGGTCTCAATTTGCGGCGGTTGCGTAAGTATTCCAATCACGATAGCAGAGAAAAAGCGGCTCAATTACACCTACAATCCACCCTACGGCGTCGAAAGCGAGCAGTTTTTACGTTCTTTGCAGGCATTGCGCACCGGCATGCGCGCAGGAAACCAGGCGGAGCTGCTCGAAAACGGCGACGGTTTGTTCCCGCGTTTGCTTGAAGACATTTCAAAGGCGCAACGAAGCATTAACCTTGAAATTTACATTTTTGACTCGGATGAAACAGGCACCAAGGTTGCAAGAGCGCTGGCAGAGCGGGCGCGCGCAGGCGTGGAGGTGCGTGTACTGGTGGATAGCTGGGGGGCGCGTCTGGGGCACCTGGAAGCCGAACTGACGGATGCCGGCGTAAAATTCAGGGAGTACAAGCCGGTCCGCCTTTACACGCTTTACCGCCTGAACCATAGAACCCATCGTAAAATCGTGGTCATTGACGGCAAAACCGGTTATTGCGGTGGATTTGGCTTTGATCGCAGATGGCAGGGCGACGCGCGCAATCCATCGGAGTGGCGGGATTTGGCAGTGCGCGTTGAAGGGCCTGTAGCCGCCCAGTTACAGCACATTTTCCTGGAGGACTGGCTTCACACCACCGGTGAAGTGGTGCATGGCGATGCGCATTTTCCGGACATCCCGCCCTGCGGCGACATGATGGCGCAGGCCATTGGCAGTTCACGCACCGACCAAGCTTCAATGTCGAAATTGATGCTATACATGGCCATACAGGCTGCGCGCCAGCGTATATGGATCGCCAACGCCTATTTCGTGCCGGACGCCCAAATTCGCAAAGCCCTGATTCAGGCGGCTAAACGCGGCGTGGATGTCCGCGCAGTTGTGCCCGGGCCGAACATAGACTTCCCATTTGTCCTCTATGCCTCACGCTATTACCAGTCGGAACTCATCAAAGGCGGCGTAAAAATCTACGAGTACCAGCCCACAATGCTCCATACCAAGGCCATGGTGGTGGATGGCATCTATAGTTCCATCGGTTCCATCAATTTTGTGGCTCGCTCATTCAAAAACAACGCGGAGGCAAACATCGTGATTTATGACCGCGCATTCGCCAGCACAGTCGAACAGGCCATCAGCAAGGACATGGCCCAATCCCGCCAAATTACACTCGAAGAATGCAAAAAGCGCGGCATCTGCGCGCATTTGCGGGAATTCTGGTCTTCGCTCTTTTCGGAGAATTATTGACATGCGCGCAGCCGGAAATTTTGTTTGTCCCACGGCCCTGCAGGGGCATAATTTATAATGTGCCGCTGACCGAAACAATAAAGCGCAAGCTGGCGGAGTTGCCCCACAAACCGGGGGTGTACTTGATGAAGGACCGGTTTGGAACTGTGATTTATGTGGGCAAGGCCAGGGATTTGCGCAAACGCGTCAGCTCCTATTTTCAGCCTTCGCGGCGGATGGGCTGGGATTTGAAACTCCAGGCGTTGGTTGAGGCTGTTCACGACTTTGACACGCACATAGTCCGCAGCGAACCGGAGGCGCTTCTGCTTGAAGGCCGCCTCATAAAGGAATTCCAGCCACGCTACAATATAAGTTTCCGCGACGACAAACGTTTCCTGCTGTTGAAAGTCAATCTGAACGATCCGATACCGCGTTTTACACTTACGCGGTTGCGCACCGATGACGGCTCGCTCTATTTTGGCCCGTACCCGAACGCAAGCGCGCTTCGCAATACGCTAACGCTGGTGCGCCGCCAGTTCAATTTGCGCGGTTGCAGGCCACTTACACCAACTGCAGCCGATTACAAACACTGCCTCTACGCCCATCTCAAATTTTGCACCGCCCCATGCATAGGAAACGTGTCACGCGAACAATATCTCGCGCAGGTCAAGGCCGCCTGTGATTTTTTGGAGGGACAGTCCGAGGAACTTGCCAAACAGATTGAGGCGGAAATGCTGAAGGCAGCGCAGGCTCAAAACTTCGAGTTGGCAGCCAAATTGCGCGACATGCTGTCCGATCTGCGCCAGACAACCCGCCCAATAACGCGTTATCACCGCACGCCGGCAAATCTGCCGCTCGCCATAAATCCAGACGCCGACCTGGCCGAACTTGCCAAACTGCTGAACCTGCCGGCCCCGCCGGATTGGATCGAAGGATTCGACATCTCAAACATAAGCGGCACGCTGGCCGTGGCTTCGCTGGTTGTTTTCAAACGCGGCCGGCCTGACCGCTCCAACTATCGCCGCTACCAAATCAAGTCAGTTGAAGGCCAGGATGATTTCGCGGCCATGGCTGAGGCAGTTCGACGCCGCTACACACGCCTTCTCAACGAAGCTCAGGCAAGGGGCGAAAAGCCTCTGGAGCAAGGCTCCGGCTGCCTGCCCAATTTGATTCTTGTTGACGGCGGCAAAGGACAGCTCAACGCGGCATGCGCCGAGCTTGAAAAACTCGGCCTCGCTTTTATTCCAGTCATCGGTTTGGCCAAGGAATTTGAGGAAATCTACCGCCCCGGCAACGCCGAGCCTCTGCGCTGGCCACACACCACCGGCGCGCTGAAGCTCCTGCAACGCATCCGGGATGAATCGCACCGCGTGGCCAACACCTACAACGCCCAGTTGCGGTTGCGCAAAATCTCCGAAAGCATACTTGATGAGTTTCCTGGAATAGGCGAGCGCCGTAAAGCCGCTTTATTGAAAAAATTCGGCTCAGTCCAACGGCTGCGAATGGCCACGGTTGAACAAATCGCCGCCGTGCCGGGTTTCGGCGGCAAAATGGCGGAAGCGCTCAAGGCATTTCTGGAGGCGCGTTCTTCCGACTAACCGCATAGCGTGCGGTGACACAGAGCAGCGCAAGTCAATCCTGCAAACCAAGCTTTTTTTCGATCTCGCGCACCCGGCGCAGCAAATCCGGCAATTGCATCAGAGCCACCCACTGGCGCTTTGTCTGCCTGTTTGGCTGGGCAGGCGAGCCGAGCCACACCTGGCCGTCGGGAATGTCGTGCATGACGCCGGACTGCGCTTCCACAACAACCTTGCTCCCAATTTTGAGGTGGCCGGCAATCCCTACTTGTCCGGCCAAAGTGACATAATCCCCCAATGTGGTGCTGCCGGCCACGCCGCATTGCGAAACAAGAATGCAATGCTCGCCAATTTTTACGTTGTGGGCCACTTGCACAAGGTTGTCAATCTTGGTGCCTTTGCCAATGATTGTCGGGCCTAATGCCCCCCGGTCAACCGTGACATTGGCGCCGATTTCAACGTCGTCGCCAATCACCACCCAGCCAACTTGAGGCACTTTAAGATGCTGCCCATTTTCAAACACATAACCGAAACCATCCGAACCAATAACCGCCCCTGCATGAATGCGGACCCGGCTGCCAATTTGCGTGCGCGGATAAATGACCACCCGCGGGAAAATGCGTGTCTCTCCGCCAATCCGGCTGTCGCTGCCGATGTGGTTTCCACCGGCCAGCACCACCTTCGGCCCGATGATTACCCGCTCCTCAACTACACAATATGGGCCAATATACGCGGACGGATGCACCTGGGCGCTGGACGCCACCAGAGCGGTTGGGTGCACTCCGGGTGTGAACTCCGGTTCCGGGTAAAGCAGGGCAAGAATTTTGGCAAATGCTATTCGCGCCTTTGGAACACGGATTAACGTCTTCCTGGCAGATTGGCAGCCGCCCTCCACCAATATTGCCGACGCATTGCTCTGTTCGGCCGCGGCAAGGTACTCGGCTGTTTCTGCAAATGTCAAATCCCCGGCCTTCGCGGCCTTTGCCTCGGCCAGTCCGGTTATTTCCACCGAACCGTCCCCAATAACTTCCCCGCCAACGTGTGCGGCGATTTGCGCGACAGTAAGTGGCATCAAATCCCCTTCCGGTCTTTTATTACATTGTTTTCGCCCAAAACCACCACCGTTGGATGCCAGTCCCTGGCCTGCTCTTCCTCCACCTCGGTGAAGCTCATTATTGTCAGCTTGTCCCCGGTCTTTCCACAGTGAGCGGCCGGCCCGTTCAACTCGATTACGCCCGAGCCGCGCTTTCCCTTTATTACGTAGGTCTCAAAACGCGCGCCGTTGGCCATGTTGCTGCAAAGGATTTTCTCGTAAGGATACAGCCGCGCCGCCTCCATCAAATCCTCCGCTATTGTAAGGCTGCCTTCGTATTCGAGGCTTGCACCCGTCACCATTGCCCGGTGAATTTTCGATTTCAAAACATGTATCAACATAATCCGCAACGTGTTTTACCGTCCAAAGCACTTGAACCTACCACCAAACTGCCGCAGCCTCAATACTTCTTTCGCGGCTGATTGTTTGTTTGCCATAAGCCTCAAGATGGCTTAAAAGACTGTGTCTGGTTTTGGCATTGGCCAAAACCACGGTGTTTATGAAGAAAGTGATTGAAATATATGACACAACCCTGCGTGATGGAACACAGGGCGAAGGGGTGAGTTTGTCGGCAGCAGACAAATTGCGGATTGCCGAACGCCTGGACGCTTTCGGGGTGCATTACATTGAGGGCGGCTGGCCAGGTTCAAATCCAAAGGACATGGAATTTTTCAAGCAGGCCAGCCGTCGCAAGTACCGCAACGCCCGCATTGCCGCCTTCAGCATGACACGCCGCAAGGACATCGCGGTCGAAAAAGACAATCTGATGCTCCAGCTTTTGGAAGCCGAAACTCCCGTAGTGACCATTGTTGGAAAGACATGGCTGTTGCACGTAAAGGAAGTGCTGCGGGCCACCCCGGATGAAAACCTCGCAATGATTGCCGATACCATCCGGTTTTTCAAAGACCACGGAAAGACGGTTATTTACGACGCCGAACATTCATTTGACGGTTACAAAAACGAGCCTGATTACGCCATTGCGACATGGCAGGCGGCTGAAAAAGCAGGCGCAGATTGCATTGTTTTGTGCGATACAAATGGCGGCTCGCTGCCATCGGAAGTTGCGCGCATAACCGCACTGGCAAAGAGCAAATTAAACGTGCCGATAGGCATTCACACGCATGACGACGCCGGCCTTGGAGTGGCAAACGCCCTTGCCGCGGTTGAGGCAGGCGCAACACAGGTTCAGGGAACGATCAACGGTTATGGCGAGCGCACCGGCAATTGCAACCTCATAAGCGTCATTCCAAACTTGCATTTCAAAATGAACCTCAGTTGCGTGCCTGAAAAATCACTCGTCAAATTGAAAGAGCTGTCCAGTTTCGTGGATGAGATTGCCAACATCCGTTCAAACCCACGGCAGCCATGGGTTGGCTCCTGCGCGTTTGCGCACAAAGGCGGGATGCACGTTCACGCTGTTGAGCGAATTGCCCAAAGTTACGAACACATCAACCCGGCCCTTGTCGGCAACGAACGCAAGGTGCTTGTCAGCGATTTGTCCGGGCGCTCCAACATCTATTGGAAGGCGCGCGAACTCGGCTTCAAGGTGTCTCCGGATGCCCCTGAATTGAAAGCCATCCTTGCCCGAATCAAACAGCTTGAAAGCCAGGGCTACGAATTCGAGGCGGCGGAAGCTTCGCTTGCGCTGCTTATCCGGCAATATTTGAAGCATCGTGAGCTGCCGTTCAAAGTCGAAGGCTATCATGTCTCAGTCCGCCGTCACGGCGACAATTCAATATGCGAGGCCACCATCAAGGTCAGCGTCGGCAAAAAGACATCGCACACCGTTGCCGAAGGCGACGGTCCCGTAAATGCGCTGGATGGCGCGTTGCGGCTGGCATTGATGCGTTTCTTCCCTGAACTTGAACATGTGCGTCTGATTGACTACAAGGTGCGAATTGTTGACACCGGCGCAGGCACGGCCGCAAAAACAAGGGTGCTCGTCACATCATCCAACGGCCGGAAAGAATGGGGCACCGTCGGAGTCAGCGAAAACATCATCACCGCCTCCCTGCAGGCGCTGACCGACAGCATGGAGTTTGCCTTGATAAAATGACTCCGGCCCTGCGCCCCGGCTGATACCGGCGGTGTGCCGCCAACCAGGTTGGACAAGTTGCGTTTTTATGTCGGAAATACCCAAAGCATACGAACCGAAAAACGTTGAAGATAAGTGGTACAATTTCTGGATCGAACATGGCTGTTTTACCGCAGAGCCGGCGCGTGTTGGCGCCAAACGCCCTGCTTATTCGATCGTAATTCCACCGCCCAACGTCACCGGCGTGTTGCACATGGGACACGTCCTGAACAACGCCATTCAGGACATCCTGTGCCGCAAGGCCAGAATGGACGGCAAGGAAGTGCTCTGGCTGCCGGGCACTGATCATGCCGGCATTGCCACACAGGCCGTTGTCGAAAAGGCCCTTCGCAAACAAGGCGTGATGAAACATCGTGATGATTTGGGCCGGGAAAAATTCCTCCAACATGTTTGGGCATGGAAGGAAAAACACGGCGGCATTATCATTCAACAGCTCAAGAAACTGGGGTGCTCATGCGACTGGTCAAGAGAACGCTTCACCATGGACCCGGCTTATTCGAAGTGCGTCCAAAGGGTCTTTGTCAGGTTGTTCAAGAAAGGTTTGATCTACCGCGGCAAACGCATGGTCAATTGGGACCCGGCCGCCCGCACGGCGCTCTCCGATGAGGAAGTCGAGATGATTGAGGAGAAAGGGCATCTCTGGCATCTGAAATACCCACTGTTGGATGAACAAGGCCGGCCCAAAGCCGATGAATTTCTAGTTGTGGCAACCACGCGCCCGGAAACCATGCTTGGCGACGAGGCGGTGGCTGTTCACCCGCAAGACCCCCGTTACATGCATCTTGCAGGCCGCAAATGCCTGCTTCCAATTCAAAACAAACCCATCCCCATCATCTTTGACGAATTGGTGGACCCCAAGTTTGGCACCGGCTGCGTGAAAGTCACCCCTGCACATGACAACGCCGACTACGAAATGGCCACCCGCCACAACCTGCCGTTCACCGTGGTCATTGGACCGGATGGCAGGATGACCGAAGCAGCAGGCGAAAACTTTGATGGCATGGACCGAATGGAGGCGCGCCAGGCAGTTATCGAAGAATTAACAGAACAGGGCCTTCTGCTAAAGGTTGAAGACTACGTGCACAACGTCGGTTACAGCCAGCGCAGCCATGTCCCAATTGAACCTTACTTGAGCGAACAATGGTTTTTGAAATATCCCAGCGTTGAGGCATCAATCAAGGCGGTGGAAGAAGGCCGCATTGTATTCCACCCGGATCGCTGGGTCAAAACCTACACGCACTGGATGTACAACCTCCGCGACTGGTGCATCAGCCGCCAGCTTTGGTGGGGCCACCGCATTCCAGTATGGAGCAAATGCATTGAAGCCACTGAAAAAGATGCCTGTGACGCGGTCCTTGCCACCATCAATCTCGCCGCTCAAAAAGGCGAAAATGCCGGCGAGCTGGAAGAGCTGGCTGTGCTGCTTGACAATGAACGCCTGTCAAAAGAGCAACTCCTTGAGCGGGCCAAATCCAGGTCATCCGAAATAAAACAACGGCAAATACTGGTTTGCACCTCATCTGCAATCCTTGCGGACTGTCTTGTCGCAAACGGCTTCGTGCAGGACCCGGACGTGCTCGACACATGGTTTAGCTCGTGGTTGTGGCCGTTTGCAACCATGGGCTGGCCGGAAATGACTGACACACTAAAAACCTTTTACCCAACCAGCGACCTTGTCACCGGTCCGGATATTATCTTTTTCTGGGTGGCGCGCATGATCATGGCAGGTTACGAATTCATGGGTGATTTGCCTTTCCGCAATGTCTATTTCACCGGAATCATCCGTGACAAATTGGGCCGGAAAATGTCCAAAAGCCTGGGCAACTCGCCCGATCCGCTCGATTTGATTGACCGTTACGGCGCTGACGCGCTGCGCTTCGGCACCATGCGCGCCGCGCCTCTCGGCCAGGATGTTCTCTTTGATGAGAAGGATGTCGAGTTGGGACGCAATTTCTGCAACAAATTGTGGAACGCCTGCCGTTTCCGCCAGATGCAGGGCGGCAAAAGCGAGGGTGAAATAGTACCTGAATTGCTCACCAGCGATGATAAATGGATTCTGCTCCGCCTCGATGCAGCCATTCGCGAGATTACTGAGGCCCTGGAATCATACCGATTTAACGAGGCCGCCCATGTGCTCTACCGATTTTTCTGGAGCGAGTATTGCGACTGGTATCTCGAAGCCTGCAAAGCCGTGCTGCAAGGCAACGATGCCGCTCAAAAAGAAAATACTCTGGCGGTGATGGATTTCATCCTTTCCAACACACTCCGCCTTTTCCACCCCTACCTGCCGTTCATCACAGAGGAGCTGTGGCGGGGAATGGGATTCAACAATGATTTGCCTGAAACCCAGGGCGGTTGCACGATCATGAACGCACGCTGGCCCAAGCCGCTCGATGATGATTTCAAAGCCCATTACGGATTGGAAGCAAAGCACGCCGAGTTTGTTGAACACAAATATGAGCTTGTCAGGCAGGGCCGCAATCTGCGCCGGGCAATCAATCTGCCGCCCCAGAAAAAAGTGCCTTATGTCTTCAAACCGCTCAATCCCGTTTCTGATTACGAAGCGGCAGTGCTCAAATGCCTGCTAAACGCCGAAAAAATCACAATTGACCCATATTACGTACCGCCCAAGGGCACGCCATCCGCTCATTCTCCATTGGGCGAGTTATGCCTGCCTCTGGAAGGATTGGTGGACGTTGAGGCGGAGAAAGCGCGCCTCCAAAAAGAGCTGGCAAAAATCAGCGCCGAAATTGCAAAGGTGCAACAAAAACTCGACAACCCCAATTTTGTGCAAAAAGTGCCTCCCGCAGTTCTGGAGGAGCATCGCCGGCGGTTGTCTGAATGGGAAGGCAAACAAAAGCACGCTCAAGCGGCTTTGGAAGCATTGGAAGGCCAGACACCGTCTTCGTCCTGAACAGTGCATTGAAATTTCTGTTGCCAGCAGCGCGTTCATGGCAAAATAAGCCCATGAACAAGCTGCTTCTTATGATGGCAACTTTTGTTGTCACCATAAACATTCATGGCGCAGACGCGAATTTGCCAGCTCCCAGGCCGGTGCCCCGGATGCAAGCCGTTCCACTGCCACAAGATCAAATCTCTTTTCAACGCGATGGAGTTGAACTGGCCCGGTATTATCATGCTACAAACCAGTTCCGCCCATTTATTTACCCTGTCATTGGGCCTTCCGGCCGCTCACTTACGCGCATGGGACATCCTCATGACCCGCAAAGTCACAAACATCACAACTCAGTCTGGATTTCGCATCAGTCAGTCAACGGCGTGAACTTTTGGGAAGATGGCCCTGCAGGACGCATCGTCCATCAACGCATCGAAAAGCTGGAAGACGGCCAGGATGAGGCCTTTGCCGTGGTTTACAATGCATGGCAAACAACCAACAAAATCCTGCTTTATGAACGCCGCCAAATCACAGTGCGCGCGCTTCCACGCGAAGAATGGGTGTTGATTCTGGATATCAACCTTGAGTCGCCCAAAAACGAGCCGGTGACTTTGGGCGAAACCGCCTTCGGCATAATTGGCGTGCGCATGGCCCGAAGCATCGGCGTCACCGATGGCGGCGGACAAATCCGCAATTCCGAAGGCGATGTCAATGAAGCCGCTGTATTCCGCAAACCTGCAAAGTGGGTTGATTATTCAGGCAACATCCTTACGGGCGTGCTGGAGGGAATTACACTTATGGATCATCCGGCCAATTTCAATCATCCAGCGCCTTTCCATGTGCGTAATGATGGCTGGATGGGAGCCTGCCTGACCTTTCAAGGTGCGCGCCGCATTGAGCCTGGCAACCACCTTGCCCTCCGCTACGGACTGTACGTCCACTCCGGCAGGCCACCCCTGGCACAAATTCAAGAACTCTATGATAATTTTGTGAAATGGCCGGTGCCGGATTTGCGGAAACCGCAAAAATGACGGCGGCAAGAACCCTTGAATTCTGAAGCAGGATAACTCGAAAAATCAGTATTGTCCTTGAATGTACTGTGTGAGCTGACTGATGACATGGGCCTGCGACTGAATAATCCAATTTACAAGATCACCAATCGAAACCACGCCAATTACCTTGCCATTTTCAATGACCGGCAGATGTCGCACCCGGTGGTTGGTCATCAACCACATGGCATCTTCAACAGTACTTTCCGGAGTAACTGTAACTCGCGGTTCAGACGAAATTTCCTTTACAAGCGTATCCTTTGAGTGCTTGCCAAACAAAGCCACTTTTCGGGTGTAGTCGCGCTCTGAAATAATCCCCACCAACTGCTCACCTTCCATTACAAGCAACGCGCCCACGTTATGCTCTGCCATTTTTTCAATCGCCTCGTAAACCGTTGCCCCAGGCGATATCGAGTAAACACGCCCGCCCTTTTTGGCAAGAACTGCTCCTATTGTCCCAAGTGCCGTCATCTTTCTCCAATTCTTTTATGGTTTTCCAATTAAATTACAAGCCAAAATAATCGTGTTTTTTCAACCCAAATTTTCCAGGCCCCCGGACGCATTTCAATTTCGCCATCTCTGCGGATTTGACACGCCGGCCTTCCGGGGCGTAGCTTATTGTGAATAAAAAAGGTATGGCGAAATTTGAGAAACAAGGCTGCTGAACCAATGGCAACTGCCCATAAATCTTACACTGCAAATGAAACACTGGCCGAAGCGATGGACCGGCTGACTGCGCCCGGCAAGCTCTACCGCGCCGAAGGCGACAAAATCCGGTGCCTTGCCTGCGGCCACCGCTGCCTGATTGCCAGCGGAATGCGCGGGATATGCAAGGTGCGCTTCAATCGCGACGGCATCCTGCGGGTGCCATTCGGTTACGTGGCCGGATTGGCCAGTGATCCGATTGAAAAGAAACCGTTCTTCCACGTGTATCCTGGCAGCGCAGCCCTGACTTTTGGGATGATGGGCTGCGATTTGCACTGTGCCTATTGCCAGAATTGGGTGACAAGCCAGGCGTTGCGCGAACCAGCCGCCGCCTCTCCTGTTGACACCATCACGCCCGCCAGAATCGTCGAGATAGCCATGCGCACCGGTGCCCGCTCTGTTGTCTCAAGCTACAACGAACCTTTAATCACCGCCGAATGGGCCGCGGCTGTTTTCGAGCAGGCTCATCCATGCGGTTTATTATGCGCCTTCGTCTCAAATGGAAATGCGACTCCCGAAGTTCTGGACTTTCTCGCACCGTGGCTCAAGGCCTGCAAAGTTGACTTGAAGACTTTTAATGACAGGCAGTACCGCCAACTCGGTTGCCCGCTGGCAAACGTGCTTGAAACAATCAAAATGCTGCACGCCCGGAAAATATGGGTGGAAATTGTCACGTTGGTGGTGCCCGGCTTCAATGACAGCGAAAATGAGCTGCGTGATATTGCGCGATTTATTGCGGGCATCAGCAGGGATATTCCATGGCATGTAACCGCATTTCATCAAGATTACAAAATGACCGGCCCGCGCAACACCACTGCTGCAGATTTGATTCGTGCAGCCCGGATTGGCGCTGAAGAAGGACTACATTATGTGTATGCCGGCAATCTCCCGGGCCGCGTTTCCCAATGGGAGGACACCCGCTGTCCAAAATGCGGGACAACCTTGATTCGCAGGCATGGTTATTTGATTGAGGATTACTTCATCACCAATGACGGCACCTGCCCGAAATGCAAGCTGGCAATCCCAGGAATTTGGGACGGCGCAACCCAACCTCAACAGTAGGAGGCTATCATGTTGAGAAATGATTTTTCCCAAAATATTCAAAAACCCGCAGTCGCCGGCACCTTCTACCCAGCTCACCCCGGGCAACTGGGGCGCATGTTGGACAGTTATTTGATGGAAGCCCGGCCAAAGACAACTTCTTTTCCAAAAGCGCTTATCTCGCCGCATGCCGGTTGCATCTATTCCGGCCCAATTGCAGCGTCAGCATTCGTTCATTGGAAGGATGAGCCGTCCCGCATAAAACGCATTGTGCTTCTGGGGCCTTCCCATCATGTTGAGTTCAGCGGAATTGCGCTAAACCGCGCAAGCGCGTTTGCAACGCCATTGGGCACTGTTGCCGTGGATGCGGAGGGGGTTGAACAAGCAGCCTCAGTCAAGGGTGTCAGCTTTTTTGAAGAGCCTTATTTCCGCGAGCATGCGCTTGAGATGGAATTAATTTTCCTACAGCGTATTCTCGGAGAATTTGCCATTGTGCCAATGTTGATCGGCTGCAACACGCCCCGCCATCAAGTCAGTGCCGTGGTTGACAAGCTATGGGGCGGCAACGATACCGTCTTTGTTGTAAGCTCCGATTTGAGCCATTATTACGATTATCGAACCGCCCAGCTTCTCGACCGGCATACAGCCGACGCAATTGAATCGCTCCAACCGGATAAGATTGGCATGGAGCATGCCTGCGGATGGCTGGCCATCCAGGGGCTGTTGGACGTGGCTGCGGATAAAAAGTTGCAGCCTGCAACCGTAGATTTGCGCAATTCGGGCGACACCGCCGGCAGCCGTGACGCGGTGGTTGGATACGGAGCATTCACTTTCACTGAAAAATCATGAACGAAACTTCTCCGGAATGGTTGTCAGCGTCGGACCAGGCGTTTTTACTCAGACTGGCCCGGCGCTCAATTGAACATGGATTGCGTTACGGCCGCCCCCTGGAGCCGGAAATCCCGACTGACAATCCGGCGCTGCGCGCCCCGCGCGCTGTGTTCGTCACTCTGCACCGATTCAAGGAGCTTCGCGGCTGCATCGGCACGCTTGAAGCCGATGAGCCGCTGGTTCGCAATGTGGCCATCTATAGTTATCATGCCGCTTTTTCAGACACCCGCTTCGAGCCGCTTACATGGGAGGAATTGCCCGATGTTGAAATCCAGATTTCAATTTTAAGCCCGCTTGAAGAGCTGCGCTTTGCCTCTGAAGAAGACTTGCTCCGGCAAATACGGCCCGGCACTGATGGCCTGTTGCTCGAAGACGACGGATACCGTGGCACTTTTCTGCCGAGTGTCTGGGAATCGTTGCCCGATAAACACGAATTCTTGCGGAAACTCAAACGCAAGGCCGGTCTCTCCGAAGACCATTGGTCTGATACCCTGCGCGTGTGGCGATATACAACCTTTTGCTTTTCCGGCCGGGGCGATGATTGACAAGGCTCATCCTTCCCGGTAGCGCTGCGCAATTGGAATGCGCCTGCCCATGCCGAATGCCTTGCTGGTCACCTTCAGGCCGGGCGCAGCCTGACGCCGCTTGTATTCACTCTGGTCTATAAGCCGCACCACACGTTTCACGTCCGCCTCCTTGAATCCAGCGTCTATAATCTCCGCTGGTCGCCGCCCTTCAACCACGTAAAGCTCCAAAATTGCATCCAGTATTTCATACGGCGGCAGTGTATCTTGGTCAGTCTGATTTGGCCGCAATTCCGCCGACGGCGGCTTGGTAAGCGACGAAACTGGAATGATCTCACGCTCGCGATTGATCCAGCGGGCCAGCCGGTACACCATTTGCTTTGGCACATCGCTGATTACTCCCAGTCCGCCGCACATGTCGCCATACAATGTGCAATAACCAACCGCCATCTCGCTTTTGTTCCCGGTAGTCAGCAACAGCGAGCCAAATTTGTTTGATAGCGCCATCAAAATCACTCCACGCAGCCGCGCCTGAATGTTTTCCTCCGTCACATCTTCCTTTCTGCCTGCAAACAGCGGCTGCAATTGTTGCTTGACCGCCTCAAAGGGCGTTTGAATGGGGATTACCTCATACCGAATCCCCAGGTTTCGCGCCAGCGCCCTGGCATCGTCCAGACTACCTTGAGAAGAAAATTGCGATGGGAGTGACACCCCAAGCACATTCTCCGGCCCAAGAGCAGCCGCAGCCAGACAGGCTGTCAACGCCGAGTCAATGCCTCCGCTCAGCCCCAGGACCGCGGCCTTGAAGCCGCACTTGTGCATGTAATCACGCAGCCCAAGCGTAAGCGCCGCATGCAACTGTTCCTCAGATTTGCATATACTTGGAATCACCGGCTCCGCTTGTTCAATGTCAACCAGCAGAAAATCTTCTTCAAACCCGCGTGCCTCGACTATCAGCCGGCCCCTGCCGTCAAAGGCCATGCTGTGCCCGTCGAAAACCAGCTCATCATTTCCTCCCACCAAATTGCAATAAACAACCGGCCTTCCAATCTTGGCGGCAAGGCTTGCCACCATGTTGCGTCTAACGATCTCCTTGCCCAAATACCATGGGGATGCAGAGCAGTTGATGATGATTTGTGCCCCTGCCTCCACCAGTTCCTGCGATGGGTCGCGCCGGTAGCGCCGCTGCCGCCAGAAATCCTCATCATTCCAAATATCCTCGCAAATCGTCAGCCCGAGTTTCCAACCACCCAGCTCGACCGGCTTGTTTTCAACAGCCGGTTCAAAGTAGCGGTCCTCGTCAAACACATCATAGGTTGGCAGCAACATTTTGCGCCTTATGGCTGCAATTTTTCCATTCTGCATCAGCGCAACGCTGTTTGCCGCCGGCCTCCCAGGCTGTTGATCGTTATGCTCTACAAAACCGGCAACAAGCGCGGTTTTGCCAGTGGCTGCAGCCAGCTCGTTCAAAATGGCCAGATTTTTGTCTATGAATTGCGGACGCAACAACAGATCTCGCGGTGGATAGCCTGTGGTGGCAAGCTCCGGCGCAAGCACCAAATCCGCCCCGGCCTCCACGCCTCTCCGGTAGGCAGCCAGCAGCTTGTCACGGTTGCCGGCGAAATCGCCGATGGTAGTGTTGATTTGAGCCAGCGCTATTTTCACGGTTCATTCCTCATCGGTTTGGGAAAAACGTCTGCCTGAGTGTTCCCTTTTGAGTGCGCAACACCGCGCCCGGTCCTATGTTATGTTTTTGAAACCAGCCGCGCGGAGTCTCCAGCACGTATTGCACATTGTCGCTCGTAGCCTCAACAGGAGTGGTGTTCAACGGCTCCAAATCCACTATTTCAAGAATTATCCCATCCGGACTGATGTATGCCGCGGAAAGCGGTATCACCGTATTTTTCATGAAAAATGAGGCGCGATGCGGCTCTGGAAACACAAACAACATCGCGGTGTTGTCCGGCATGTTTGTGCGAAACATCATTCCGGTGGCTCGCTGCACAGGTTCCAAAGCCAGCTCGGTTTCCAGCTCCTGGTTGCCAACAAATACTTTGATTGTCGCCAATTTCGGCTGCGCTCGATCCAGATGCCCGAATGGCGTTACTTGCGGGCGGTCAGGCGGCGGAGGAGGCGGTGGCGCAGGCGCCTTGCGGCAACCCGCCATCGCCAATGTCAGGGCCATGCCAAACAATGTCAGCACCAACCACTTCATGCCTGAAAGATGAAACTGATCCACACTTAACTCAAGGAACAATTATATCACGCCTCGCCAGTCCAAATTTTATCCACCGCCAGCCTTCAGCAGTTTCCTGCCCAAATCCAGCAACGATTGTACCCGCTGCTCCGATGATGATTCGGCATAAATCCGCAGAACCGGCTCGGTGCCGCTTGCGCGCAACATCAGCCAGGACGTATCGGCAGCCACAAACTTTACCCCGTCCAATGTCACAACATCGGCCAGTGGCGAACCGGCCAGTTTCCGCGGAGGATTTCTCTTAAGAAATTCCATCAACCGTGGGCCGGAGCCAGGAGCGCAGTGCGCGTCTATGCGCCCATAACAATGTCGGCCATACTTTTTTTCCAGGTCGGCCAGCAACCGCCTTATTGGCCGCCGTTCAAATGCCAGCATTTCCAGAAGGAGCATCCCGGCCAGTATCCCATCACGCTCAGGTATATGCGCCGGCAAACCAAACCCGCCGCTCTCCTCCGCTCCCAGCAACACATCCGCTTTCAGCATCTCCTCGGAAATATACTTGAAGCCAACCGGCGCAATGCGCAATTCAAGCCCAAAATCATCGCACATTTTGTCCAACATGCTTGTAGTGGTAATCGCCTTCACCACCACGCCGCTGCCGCCGCGCCGCCGTACTATATGGTTGAGTAGCAGGCACATTATGTTATGCGTTGAAAGCAACCCCCCGCGCCCATCCATCGCGCCTATTCTGTCCGCATCTCCATCTGTCACCAGACACAAGTCCTGCGGATTTCGCCGAAGCCACGCCCTTGCTTGCCCGTAATTTTTTGGTATCGGCTCCGGTGTAAGGCCGCCAAATAATGGATCGTGTCCGGCATGAAGCGTTACCACACGGCAATTCGTGTCAGCAAGCAACGTCTCGAAACAACCGGCGCCAACTCCGTAAAGCGCTTCATGCGCAATCCGCAATCCGGAACGGGCAATCGCCTTGAAGTCAACCATCCGCCGAACCTTGGAGAAATGCGCCGGGCGCAAATCCCTCAATCGAATCTTCCTCGCTTTTATCGCCTCAGCCAATGGCAGGGCACGAACAGGCTGGCCATCCAGCATCCGTTCAACTCCATTGCATAGCGCTGTATTGGCTGCGCCACCATGGTTGGATTTGATTTTGTATCCGTTGAAAATTGGCGGATTGTGGCTGGCAGTGATAACCACGCCTCCGGCTGCTTTCCGCTGTTTCACCGCCAGCGAGACTGAAGGAGTCGGCATCGGGCCTTTGCCCAACTCGACCTCGAAGCCGTTTCCCGCAAACACTTCCGCAACACGGATGCCAAATTGCTCGGAAAGAAACCGCCGGTCATAACCCACGATGACCAACCGCTCCGAGCACTCTGGTGGGTTCCGGCTCCAATAATCCGCCGTTGCCTGCGCCAAACGCTCAACATTCGCAAAAGTGAACCTGTCGGCCATCACCGCCCGCCAGCCATCGGTCCCAAAGACAATCCGGTTCACTTTCCGGCCGCCTCCGACACAGCCATCGAAGCCGACTCCGCGAGCCTGCGCATTTTCTTTACAGCAGCCCTCATGTTGTGGCGGCCAAACAACGCGGTGCCGCTTACGAACGTATCGGCGCCGGCTTTTGCGCATTCCGCGACCGTCTGGAAATTTATTCCGCCATCAACTTCAATCCGGTAACCAAGTCCCTTTTCCTGCCGCCACGCCGCCGCTTGCTGTATCTTTGGCAGACATTCAACTATGAACTCCTGCCCGCCAAACCCCGGATTGACAGTCATCACAAGCAGCAAATCTATCCGCTCCAGATGCGGTTGAACCAGCGACATTGATGTCGGCGGATTGATTGCCAGCCCGGCTTTCAGCCCAAGACTCCGGATTTTCCACAGCAAATCGTCCACTGCATTCTGGCCAAGCTCAACATGCACTATCAACTGGCCCGCACCCGCCCTTGCAAATGGTTCCAGCAAAATCTCAGGCTTGGAACACATCAAATGCACATCAAAAAACAGCCGCGTCAGTTTGCGCAAACTCCCCACCACAGCCGGGCCAAATGATATGTTGGGCACAAAATGCCCATCCATTATGTCCAAATGCAACCACTCCGCCCCCGAACTGGCAACGCGTCGAACCTCGGATGAAAGCCGGCTGAAATTTGCTGCGAGTAATGATGGAGCTATGACTGCAGGAAATGCAGGCAGACGACATTCCTCCCCCCTCGCTGACGGCTCTTCAAGGGATCCCGCCCCGATTGGCCCGGTATTTTCCATCTGCTCAAGCGGTTGCCGGCGCTGGAGAACCAAGCCCTGGCAACTTGGGCGGCGTCGGCTTCACAACCTCTGGCAGCACGGTAGCAGCCTGCGCGCCAGTGGGAGTGCCAACTTCGGCTGGCGGCGGCGCCGAAGGCGTGAATTTGCCAGTACGAATAATTTCCTCAACCTGACTGCCGTCCAGAGTTTCATACTCCAGCAACGCCCTGGCTATCACTTCAAGCTTGTCGCGATTCGCCAGAATAACGTCCTCGGCGGTCTTGTAACACTCATCTATTATGCGTTTGACTTCCGCGTCAATCTCGCGAGCAGTGAACTCGCTGTATCCCTTGCTGCGCACCATTTCGCGGCCCAGAAATACATACCCATCCTCCTCGCCATACTGAACCATCCCAAGCTTCTCGCTCATTCCATACTGGCAGACCATTGCCCGGGCAAGCGCTGTCGCCTGTTGTATGTCATTTGCCGCACCGGTTGAAACATCCCCGGTAAACAGCTTCTCCGCAATGCGCCCGGCCATGATTACCGAGATCATCGAAAGCATCTCTTTGCGCCGCCGGTTCAACACATCATCCTTCGGTAATGACATGGTTGCCCCGAGCGACTGGCCGCGCGGTATGATTGTCACCTTGTGCAATGGATGCGTATGCGGCAACAACACATTCACCAGCGCATGCCCGGCCTCGTGCCATGCCGTGGTGCGCTTTTCTTCCTCGCTCATCGCCATGCTGCGTCGTTCCCTGCCCCAGCGCACCTTCACCCGCGCCTCCTCAAGTTCCGCCATCGTTATCGCCTTCTTGTTCAACCGCGCCGCAAGCAATGCCGCCTCGTTCAACAAATTCGCCAGTTCAGCCCCCGAATAACCCGGAGTTGCCCTCGCAACGACTGACAAATCCACAGATGGATCCAGCTTCACTTTCCGGGCATGCACCTTGAGTATCGCCTCACGCCCGCGCACATCAGGCAGGTTGACCGTTACCTGCCGGTCAAAACGCCCCGGACGCAACAGCGCCGGGTCAAGAACATCAGGCCGGTTTGTGGCTGCTATGATGATGATCCCATCGGTGGATTCTATCCCGTCCATCTCAACCAAAAGCGCGTTGAGCGTCTGCTCACGCTCATCGTTGCCACCGCCAAGCCCGTGCCCGCGACTCCGGCCGACAGCGTCTATCTCATCTATGAACACAAGGCACGGCGTGTTCTTGCGCGCTTCCTCAAACATGTCCCGCACACGGCTGGCGCCAACCCCGACAAACATTTCCACAAAATCCGAGCCGCTTATGCTGAAAAATGCCGCATCCGCCTCTCCGGCGATCGCCTTGGCCAACAGCGTCTTTCCTGTCCCGGGCGCCCCTATCATCAAAATCCCCTTTGGTATGCGACCGCCCAGCTTTTGAAACTTTTTGGGGTCTTTTAGAAATTCCACAAGCTCGGCCACTTCCTCCTTCGCCTCATCAACCCCGGCCACATCCTTGAATGTTGTCTTGTTGCGCTCCTTGTTGAGCTTGCGCGCCTTGCTTTTGCCAAAACTCAGCGCTCCGCGCCCAGCAACCCGGATTTGACGTATCAGGAAAAAGTAAATTATCGCCACTATCACCAGAATTGGCAGAACGCCCATGAATAGCTGCATCAAGTAACCGCTCGGCTCCTGCGCTTCAAATTTGCCGGTAGCCATCAGCTTCTCAAGCATTGCATTCGACAAGAACGTCTTTAACCGAAATGGCACCACCACTTCCCGGCCGTTCTCCCGCACAACATTCCCCTTCTCATCGGTTTTGAGATATTTGCCGGTTATCTTCCGGAGGTTTTGCGACTGTGGATCGAATACTATCGTCCCCGAAACAACCAGGTTGGACTCCACCAACTGCACAAACTCCGGGTATCTGATCTCCCTCTCCGCCCCATCAGCCCGCTCCTTTAACAACATCAACAACGGTATGCTTCCAAGTATGAGAATCCACAGCAACCACGCCCGTCCTGCCATGCGATTGTCACCTTCCTTCTTCCCGTTGTAATCGTTCCGTTTATCGTCGTCGTCGAACATGTCCAACCTGTTAAAAACATCCTATCACGGACTTCACAAAACCGCAAATCATTAGTGCGCCTCATTTCCACTTAATTTCCAGTACGTTATGCGTCTGCGGCCCTAGTTTGAAGGCATCTCCTATCCGCAAGCCCTCAACCCAGATAATTTCGCCATTCGCATCCGTTGCCACTATCAACTGCCGCCGGCGCTCGCTCTGAATTTTCTCATTCACAAACACATCCTGCAGTTTTACCGCATGCCGGCTCCCGCAAGGAACATATCTGTCACCCGGCTGCCAGTGCCTCAATATCACGCGCCCGCCAACCTTGTCGGCATCGAAGTATTCCCTCCCCTTCCCAAACGCCGGCCATTTACCATGCCTAACTGCAAACTTACGCCATTCCAATTTCCGGCCTGCAAATTCAATTTCACCGCTCTCTCCCTCCAACCGCGCCTCGATCCGTCCTTGCTTGAAATCCAGAGCTTTCCTGCGCAATTCACTAACTCCGCCACCAACACTGCGCAACAACACCTTCCCCCCTTCAACTGTCACCGGAACACCAAGATTCAAACGCAGCCTTTCTATTGTTTCATAATCCGGATTTACGCCTCGGGAAATCAGCTCATCACGCAAGTAACATCGCTGAACAGCCACGGGCAAGTCCTCAAATGCCTCGCGTTTCCGCGCCCGCCGCCATCGCCGCGCCATCTCTCCAGCCAGCTCAGCCTCGGCCCCGATGATTTCCAACAACCGCCCTGTTGTTCGTGCCAATGCCGGCTGACACGCTCTCAAAACAGGCAGAACCTCATGCCTCAACCGGTTCCGCACTATGTCCCTTGAATCATTGCTTGCATCATGCCGCCATTTTAATCCCGCCCGCTTTGCATACTCCTCAACCTCGGCGCGTGTTAAATCCAGCAATGGCCGCACCAGCCACACCTTCGAATTCACCGGCGAGCGATTCCGCCATTTCATTCCCGAAAGTCCCTCGCCTCCCGCACCCCTGAGCCAGCGCAACAAAAACAACTCCACCTGATCATCCCCATGATGCCCAAGCGCTATAAATCGCGCAGCATGTCTCCTGGCTGTTTCCGCCAAAAATTCATGCCTGCATTGTCGCGCCGCCATCTCAACTGACACACCTTCCCGCTCCGCTATTTTCCCAACCTCAGCCCGTCCGCACTCAAAAACAACTCCCATCTTTGCAGCGGCTCTCCTTACAAACTCTTCATCACCATCGCTGGCGCGCCCGCGCAAACAATGATTGAAATGCGCCGCCACAAGCCGCCACCTGTGCCGCGACGCCAACCGAATCATTACATCAAGCAACACCATGGAATCAGCGCCGCCTGACACTGCCACAACTACCGTCTGCCCATCCGGAATCAGCCGGCGTTTGCGCAAGTTTTCTTCCACATGTTCGATCAGGTGCATGACGCTGCTTCAGTGTTGCCCGTCCTAAAACCTAGAGTATGCCGTAATTGAATAGCTTCAAGCCTTTGATAGCCGGAATCACGAAATATGATTGGTAAAGACGCTGTTCGGCTGAAGGTTTTCCACCCAAAACCGCGCAAAACGGTTTGGCGAGCGGTCTGGAAAAGTTGCCGAGACATCTTCATAACTCAGGTCTTTGTCTGATTGCGGACGCCCCCAAAGCGGCCCCGGCTCGTAATACAAAGCCATTCGCCGGCCTGTTTCAGGGTCAACAATCGTGTGAGTTTCCTGCCTGAGACAGGAGGTAATCAACGTTGCCCAACCGGTGAATGGCATCTCGGTGGGATTGGCAAGCCAAAGGCCCTCGCTCATGCTTCCCAGCCGGGTGCGGGCACGCTGCCCCAGTAGCCACTCTGAAAGGGCCATAGGGCGCCATGCCAGGCGAGCCTTTTCATTCCATTGCCCTTGGGCATCGAGACTATACGGCTGCCCTACGCTCATGCCCGACCCCCAAGTGTGTTCATCAAAGAGACAAAGGTCCTGCCACAGTTCTTTTATTCTACGCCGTGTGGCGGCGTCCAGCGGCCCCCACAGGGGCGATTCTGCGGCGATCAGATTGCGTTTTGCCAGACGGCTGGCAGCCACTTCGCGCGGTGCGCAAGCTGTGCCATTGGCCCACCAATCCGTCCATTCCCCCTCATATTCCGGGGCATGCGGGCCGGCAACACGCTCCAAATTCCGCATGGCTTCAGTGGCGGTGGTCAGGCGCAGCCGCGGCTCAAGGCCCAATTTGTTCCAGGCGGCGACAAAGTCTGAAAGCGGTGGGAATGGCGGGTCATTGTCATACCGCCACATACTGGTCATGGAAATCAACAAAACGGGATGCCGGTATCCTGCCGCTTCAAACTGGCGGATACGTTGCAGACATTGTGCATGCGCCTTGCGCAATGAGGCTTCGTCCGTTTTTAGAATGTCCCCGGCACGCGGCGGGCGGTATCGCCCGTCAGCCGCCAGAGGCAAAGGCCCGCGCCGCCACTCCTCGCTTTCAAAGAAAAAGAAACCGTCTCCGTAAGACAGGCTGATCCAGACCAACATCCGTCGTCCATCAGGTTGTTTCCACCAAAAGGCTGTTAGACGCGGCAGGGGCGGCCCGCCGCTGTCGCTGTTAATGCCCGTAAAAAGGTATCTGACACCGCGATCGAGAAGAACTTTGGCGCCGGCGCGCGGAAAGCCATTTACATCATTCTGCACCGCGGTTTGAGGTTTGAACTGTCGCAACAAGTCTTCTGGCAGCCAGTCCAACATTACCTCCCATTGCCGGCGATTAAGGAATGGCGTGTTGTTGAAAGGAAGAGCGGTTACCTCAAGTTGGCCATCACGCACTGCTTGCAAAAACTGGCGCCTTCTCGCCGGTGTGGCCTGCTGCCACCAATCATTCACGGGAACAGTGGTTTCTGCCGTCCAGCGAAAACGCGCATCCTGCGGATAATTCCGGGTGGCTTGAATGGCATCCAGCGCAATGTCCAGGTAGCGGACGTATAAATCCCTGCAAACCGCAGGATGATCAGTGAAACCGTAATCAGTGTGGGAAAAATGAACCAAATCCAATTCCCGCACGTGCTCCGGGGCCGCCGTCCCTGCAGCCCGGCCAACGGCAATCCCAAGGCATAGACACACAACCACCCAAAAAGACTTTTTCAAAATTAAGCAGGCTACCGGCTTCATGGATTCATGTTGGAAAAGGATGAGAGGCAGGTCAAGCGCGGCGTTAATAAATCAAGCGAAGCGTGGCAGGTTCCACCCCTGCCCTAAGCGTAGCTGCCGCCGTAAGGCGGCAGACTCATCCGCTGCTCACGCCGGCGGCTACCGAAAATCGCCCGATTGGCTGAAGATGTCCCTTTTAATTGAAGTTATGCCTTTTATGGCATGGTCGCCTTTACACGATAGAACCGGTGCGGCGCCGACGCATCAGCGTCAGTCAACGTCTTAAGCGTCCCGTCGCCAGTCACTGTCGCACCAGGCCCAGGCACATCCTGCCAAGTTATCGGCAGGTTCATGTTCACAGCCCATTGCAGAGTGTACACCACACCAGGCTCAGTCATAAACCGC
>Ga0078972_1001391_pt1 | contig 90837 bp, 76 predicted proteins | sample YelNatPaOPGAMG01_FD_67568 | JGI IMG/M metagenome (GOLD analysis project Ga0078972, IMG submission 67568) | Hot spring thermophilic microbial communities from Obsidian Pool, Yellowstone National Park, USA - OP-RAMG-01 (SPADES assembly) (version 2) | ecosystem: Environmental > Aquatic > Thermal... | reverse complement strand
AGAGAGAGAGAGAGAGAGTTATGTGCGCCTAAAGCCATGGCTCTACTCCTTATTTTACTCAAATAATAGCATATTTTAAAAATTTGTCAAGTAAAAAATGCATTTTTTCATTTGTTCTGATTATAGCACAGGGTAATGTCAGAAGCGGTCATAAGGGACAGAGTCCCTTAACCCAAGGGTCAGAGACCCTTGACCCACTTTTTAAAAAAGAAGGACACTGGTGTCCCCCTTGACCCGCTTCCTTTTTCATCAGGCTTTTCAGGCAAACTGAAAATTTTGTTCGCTCAGACCGAACACCTGCGTCTTTTCCAGCGTTGAAATAACATATTGAAATTTAATATAAAAATTTTTAAGCCCAAAAAGTGTTTGTCCCCTCCGAACAAGGTCGCAGACCTTGACCGATTTCTTTTTTAATTTAATATGTTAGCAGGAAAAAGTCTGTTCGCTTCATCCGAACAAGGGACGCAGTCCCTTGACCCGATTCCTTTTTTAACATTCAAAATCAATGCGTTATGCCGATTATTAGAAACAGCCTGAATTCAATTATCTGAATAATCAGAAGGATTGGGATGATTTAGAAATTAAATCAATGATTTAAGGCGGTTTTTTAGCTCAAAAATTGCGAAACCAAATTACATATATATAGAGGGGCATGTGAGCTTTTTAAGAGTGTTCGGTTTAGCTGAACAGAAGGTTTGTATATGGTGCGGTTTAAAAAATGGTCAAGGTCTGCGACCTTGCAGGTTTTCACCTGCACCGAATTTGGGACAGCAGGGCACCAGTGCCTTTCTTTTTAAAAAACGGGTTAAGGGGCTCTGCCCCTTAGGTCAAGGGTCTACAACCCTTGGGTCAAGGGACTGCGTCCCTTGTTTTTTTGACATCATTGCTCGCTTTTGACTTAAGTCAGAAGCGACTCATTGGGTTTGTGTTATTGGGACCTCGGCGCGAGAAGCTCACCGTCACAACGGCGCAAGATAGAGCCAAGGTAAGGGCACAGCCCTTGACCGGTTCTGAATGCTTGGAAGGAAGAGACTTAACGCCAGGCAGGCTAATCGTCTGCACCGCGTTTCGGCTCAACCTTCCTTCTTTCTGAACCGGTTTTCAAGCCTCAAGGACCATTAGATTCAGGAGCGGTTCACAGCAAAACATCTTGCGGTTCGGGCGCAAGCTTGATGGAGGTCAACGACAAGGGTTTCACCCTTGACCCACTTCTTTGTGACCCTTGCGCATTGATAGAATTGGTCTTTGAAAAGTTAATAACCAGGCAGGGTCCTAACCCTGCACCCAAGGGTCGCAGACCCTTGACCTAAGGGACTTAGTCCCTTAACCCTCTTCTTAAAAGGACACGGTGTCCTTTTAAAGAGTGGGTCAAGGGTGAAAACCCTTGGGTTAAGGAGTTCTGCCCCTTAGGTTAAGTGGCTATGACCCTTGTGGACTTTGTTATTATTTAGATGCTGAGAGCGTGAAGTATTCGTAGTTGAAGTTGAGGCTCATTTCCAGTTGTTCAATTTTTCCGATGAAGTATTTTTGGGACGCGTGCGAGTTTATAGCGAACATTTTCAATTTTTTGAATTTTCGGACATCAACCTTGATGGTGGCTGGAATAGGGTCTGGCTTATTGGGGGTTAATGCATAGGCGCGATAGATTGGATATAAAATTTGAGGGACATTCACATAATATAATTTTTGCGCATTGCTTTTTTGAAATGCGATTTGAGTTGCTTGAGAGCCTGCAATATGGTCTGGATGACCGGTGATGCCTTCTGGACCATAGCCAATAATGATCTCCGCATCTGTTTGATTCATCACTTCAAGAATTTTTTGAGCAAGCTCGTTTTTGTCAATTTGTGGCAAGCCCTGGTCGTGATAGTCCCATCTTATAAGCGAGTCTGCTTTTAGAACTGTGGCAACCTTCTCAATTTCCTTGACTCTTATCTCAGCCATTTTTTCAGGGCTGATCCCAAGCGTGTCTTTTGCTGGAGAGAGCTCGCCCATTGTCATCACGAGGAGATGAATTCTCACGCGCGGGTCGGTTTTCATTTTGAGCAAAGCGCCATCGCAATACATCTCATCATCCGGGTGCGGGAATACTGTGAGGACATCTATGTTTCCATTCTTATCTGGCTTTACTCCTTCCAGCAAATCTCCGGCTGGAACAGCAGAAGCAGAAAGAGCAAGTAAAACCAGGAGAAGCGCTAAGGGTATAAAAAGTTTTTTTCTCATTATTGTCTCACGCAGAACTCTTTTTTCTGAGAGCAGGGCTGGTTCTTGATGTAATCGTAGAGCGCGCGAACCTGTGGCTGAAGAATAGGGTCATAAAGAGGCATCATTACTCCATTATAATCCATCACTGCAATAGCCTCATCTGGAGTTAAGCCCTGATACTTCATCTGATAGTATGCGGAGAGCCTGCCTGCGCGGTGAGAGCCGCTGGTGCAACGGAGAAGAATTCCGACATTGTCCTTTCTTGCTTTTTCAATCTGGGCATCAAAGAATTTAAGGAACTCAGACGAGAGGGGTTGTTCCGGAGTTTGTTTTTCCGAATAGATGATTTCAATATCCGGGCAGATGCCCTGTTTCTGAAAAGCGCGTTCGTTTTTATCTGCGGTGCCTGCTAGGTCAATCACTCGCTTAATTTTATACTCGGAGCACCATTTGGCAAAGGTCTCCTTTGAAGGCACTCCGGAGCGATAGACGCGAAAAGCCATTGGAGCATCTTTCCCTGGCGGGGGTCCTTCAATAAGATGCAGATTATTGTCAATTGTTGTCCAGCCTGGGCCTGAGAGAAGCTCTGGCCTGACATTTTTTTTGGTTGCGCAGGAAATTGAGAAAGTAGTTAAAATGATTATAAGGTAAAGCCAATTTTTATTTCTTTTCATTTAATATCCCTCCTGCTATAAAATTTATATAATCTGTTTTTTCTTATGGTCATCCGTATAGCCATATTTCTTTATGAGTTCTTTTTGTGGAATAGGAAGCTCGCTTAAGGATATTTTTTATCTGAAGTATAGGTGGATATTTAATTTGATGTTGTGAATAATATCTAAGAAGCGTTTCCATATTTTTCTTGACAATAGTCTTAAAAATAGAAAGCGTAGGAATCAAGCAAGGCTGTTTGCGTCTAAATAATTTAAACTCATTTGGTCTCGTCCATGATACAGCGCGCACAGTTTCTGAAAATGAGACCTTAAATAATTTTCTTGCCTGCTCATTCTTAACTGATTCTATTGCCGCTATAAGCTTAGAAAGAGAAATTATTCTTTCTTGAGAAAACCAGAAATTTATATTTTTAAAATCCGGTTTCAGAGGGTTTATTTTATTGTATTGAGAGAGAAGATAGTCTAAATTTTTTTCTAAAATTTCTTTTGTAATCGGTGTGGTGCGAACCTGTGCGATTAAAACAGCTAATGGATTCAAATCAAAGCCGAAGAACCTTCTTTCGCTTACCGATGCTTCCACCGCAGAGACGCCTGAGCCCATAAATGGGTCCAATACATTTTCTCCTTTTTCTGAATAAATATTGAGATAGCGCCTAACTAAGCGGGGATGAAACATCGCTGGATAAGAATGGATAGCATTAACCCCTTCGCTGGCAGGGATACCCTTAAAATCTAAAGATTCATCCCTCACACGGAGGTCTTTTGAACACGATGAAATTTTATATAAAAGCTCTGAAGTCATTCGGCTTCATCCGTATCAAAAGCATATCACTTTTTCTTTAACAATCAAACTACAAGCCAACGCTTTGAATGAGAAAAAGGAGTTAGTTTTGAAACGCTGGTCGTTTCTTAGTTCCCGGCTTTATGCTCCCTGATTTTCCCTTCACGCTTCAGCCGGAAATAATGTCTCCAGCCAGTGATAAGGATTATGGGTCTTTCCCAGGCTGGAATGTCAATTTTCACTCCCCAGGTTCGCTCCAGCTTTGCTAAAAGTTGCTCAAGCCAGTTATCAACCGTGATGATCATCTTGGGCCATCTTGCCTTAAAGCGCTTTCGGCTTTTTATTAAAAACAGGTCTAGCTCAGCGCGCTGGATCGGGATTTTTTCCGGAACGATTCTAAATTCATTCCCAGCTATGCGTGCGACCAGCTGTCGCTCCACAAAGCCATCCAGAATCAATTGATAAACCGTTTGATAAAAATCCAGATGCGCCTGATAAATTGACTCAATCTTTCGGTCATCTTCCAATCTCGTCTCTGCTAAATAGCTCAGCCTCATCACCGCCTTAATGAATTGCTCCAGATTGAATTGCTCCAGAAAAGCGAGCGCAAGCTCAGAAGCTCTTTTCATCGCGCTCTCTTGCGCTTTGGCTATTTGCTCAAAAATTTCCGGGTCGCGCTGATAAATCACAGCTATTTTCTTGGATAGCCTGCCAAGGACATAAAGGTCTTTAGCGCGCTCGCTAACCGCGTCCAGAAGCTGTTTCAAAGTGATCAGGTAATACTTGCACTCGTGCTTTTTGCCCTGCTTTTCTATCTCAAGATGAAACAAATCAGGCGGAAGAATCCAGTGGCTGAGCCACTTTACCGGGTTTTTGCTGGTTCTACGATATTTATCAACGATGACAATGAAATCCTTGAAGCTGGTCTCGCTCTTGCTTTTTTCCGATAAACATGACCCGAAAAATATCACCGCGCAAAGGTTTTTCCCAAAACGATTTTTGAACCAGCTTGAGAAAAGCTCAATCTCTTCGTCAAGCGGATACTGTTTTAGAGAATCCCGGATAACTTTACCCGGATCAGAATCGGCTCTACCGCTCATTGCTATCCCCTATAAGGAAATAAATCGCAAAGAAGGTCCTATGTCAATTTTGATTTTCAGCCTTTTCCCAACACTGAATAGCTCCCCGTCCAGAACATAGCCAGTGTCGCATTCCACTTTCAATTCATCTGCCTTTGATACCAGATGCTTGGCGTGATTGCTTCTGCCAATAAACAGGTCAAACATATTCAAAACAACCTCCGGATTGGTCATCGCATTTGCCAGATAATGAAATTGCGGTCTCCCATTCAACTCCGGTCCAAAAGGCTTCCACCAGAGAGTCGGGCTTTCCAGAGTGCTTACAGCCAGCACCCTGACCTTGCCACTCATAATCTCCCCAGACCTGCCCTCTATTTTCATCTCAACAGGCGAAAGCAAACTTTTTGCCCAGCCAGGACGAAACGCGCTCGTAAAAAAAATCTTCAAAATAAGTCTGGTTGCCGCGCCTACTCCCGGATTTTTATAAGAGTAATAAACCTGAAAAATTTTCGGAAAAACGCCGTTAGCAAAAGTAAAACCATACCGCTGAGTCATCAATCCATTTTCATCTTCAGTGACCCGAATCAGATGCTTGAAAAACTGCGTGGGATGCGCTCTGGAAATTCCAACAACTTTTCTCAGGGTCTCCTCCGGAGAATCCTTGGTGCCGATATTATTGCAGAGCGCATTAATCGTTCCTCCCCGAAAAGGCAGGATTGTGGGAAATTTTCCCGGGCTTAATTTCATAAGCTCATTCAAAACAATATTAACAGTTCCATCTCCGCCCAAAACGCCCAGAACCTCTACACCTTGCTCCAAAAGTTTTTTCAGCGCAGAACCAGTTTGATCTATGCTCTCTGGAACCTCATACTGCTCAGGCTTAAGAAAAGCCTCCCAGAACTTCCTCTGCGAAAGTATATACCGCTTATAAACGCCCTTTGCCCGCGGGTTGATAACCAAGCCAAATTTTTGTTCCCTCATTTATTGCCGCTCCTCGTTAGAAAGACGCTCCTCCCGTTCTCTTCTCCGGCTTCAGCTTCCTCGCACGCAAGCCCTCCACTAGCATCCCCACAATCTCCTCTATCTTCCTCTTCAACTCCTTCACACTGATCCCCTCTAATAAACTCCGGTCCAGAGCCGTAATAATGCTCGTCAAATTACCTGCCAGCTTCTTACCATCCTCAAACGCAAACAGACCCTTGTCCCTTCCTTTCTCCAGAATGTCCCTGACCATCTCCTGCTCCTTGCGCAAGAGCTTTAACTCCTCCTTTTCCAAACTCTCCCAGCGCACACTCTCCCCTGAAAACTTCAGCCACCGAAGATTCACCAAATCCGACAAACTCTTCACTCGCTCCACAAAAAACGCCTGCAACTGATGAACAGGATTCTCATACTCTGAAATAGCCCGCCTTATCCGCTCCAGAAGCTCGTTCGCCTCTTCCTCTATCACCCTCAGAAAAATGTCTTCCTTGTCCTCAAAATAATAATAAACCGTGCCCTTGCCAACCCCAGCTTCTAAAGCAATCTCATCCATTGTGGTCTTCTTCGGACCAAATCTCGCAAATAGCTTCTTCGCACTCTCCAAAATGCTCTCCTCTAACTCCTCATCCCGCTTCCTCGGCATTACTAATCCTCCTCTTTATTTCCGACTAATTCAGTCAATTCGTCAGTTATACTATTATAACCAGTCAAATTAAGCTGTCAAGCCACAGTAATTCCGAGAAATAAGGGCACACCCTTTAACCTTCTTGTGAGCACCAACTTCAGTCGCACAAGGGACGCAGTCCCTTGTCAAGGGGGACACTAGTGTCCTTTTAAATAGAGGGTTAAGGGGCTCTGCCCCTTAGGTCAAGGGTCTGCGACCCTTGGGTGCAGGGTTAGGACCCTGCTTGTTCCGTGAGCCCGAACAGGCTAGCCTGTCTTTTTTTAAAAAATCGGGTCAAGGGACTCTGTCCCTTGGGTGCAGGTGAAAACCTGTCAAAGACCAATTCTATCAATGCCGGGGGCTGGTAATTAGCAGGTTTGCAAATATAGGACTGCAGGCATTCTTTCCAGGGGGGCAGGCACTCCTGCCTGCCATTTCTGCCTATCATTCCTTAATCTGCCTCTGCTGTTCCGCTTACTCCACTGTTGAAGCCCAAGACCGGAAGCGTTGACCTCCATCAAGCTTGCGCCCGAACCGCAAGATGTTTTGCTGTGAAACGATCCTGAATCTAATGGTCCTTGAGGCTTTAGCACATTGAATTGGGGTCAGATCTTTAGGGCGTGTTGCCGAAAATCCCTGAGGTTGATTCCTAATCCGGGATTCCGCCTGCAAGCGGTTGCTCAGTCCAATTTTTCCAGACCGCCCCTAAAACCATCCTGATCCGCCAAAATTTATCTAAAACCGGCCAAATCTGCCCGAGCCCAGCCGAAATTCGCTCAGCTAAGCCCCGAAGCCTGATCTTTCCGACCCAAAGAGCGGGATCCAACTGCACCCAGCGAATCATAATCCGAATATTTTGGCAGATCGCAATCAGAAAATCTTGAATCTTCTGCCTCCAGAGCCTCCTCCACCGCGATCGCTTCAGTCCATGATTATTCTCCGCGTCCGCAAAACTCCCCTCCCCAAGATGCTTCCGATTCCTCCGATCCGCTCTCGCCTCAAAACTCCGCGACTCCAATCGTGCCTGATCAATCAAATCCTGATCCTCATAACGCTTGATACTTCGCCCCGTCTTGGAACGAGTGCATTGCAGTTTCAACTCGCAAACATTACAAACCTTCCCGCTTATCCCATACTCATACGCCTTCTTCTCCTTCTTCTGCCGCCTCCGATTCAACTCCTCGCCACCCGGACAAAGATATAAATCCCGCTCCCGATCATAAACAAATTTCTCCAATCCGAATATCCCGCTCCGACGACCCGCTCCGCTCAGACCCTGAACATAACTCAAATCGCTCATATGCGGCTTGATTCCCAGCTTCATACATTCCCGAAAATTATCCACCGTCCCATACTGGCTGTCACCCACCACCGTCTTCACCCGAATCCCCGTGCTCTCCTCACTCCCCCTCACCAAATCCTTCAACAACGCGTTCTCCTCTACATCCCCGGCCGTGCTCGCTACCGCTACAATTACCCCGCACCGATCATCTACCGCCCGATGACTCTTATACCGAGGCCGCGAAGCCAAATTCCCCTTCTTCACCATCGCCGCCTCCGGGTCCGTCTTGCTAACCAGACCCCGATTTAAATTCTGATCCCCGCTCCCGACACCAGCGCTGGTTCCGGATCCTTCTTCCCTCCCTGCTTCTCCTCCTTCTTCCTCTCCTCCTTCTTCTTCGCCCCTTACCACCCGGAATTCCGCATCCTCCTCCAGCTTCGCCTCTTGCTCCAGATAAACTCGCTTCAACTGCTCTATCAAGGCCGGACTCCCATTCACCACCGAATCCAAACTCGCGTTCGCGTCAACCAATGTCCCATCCAGATATATCTTATCCCCGGAAACTAATCCCAACTCCACGCATTGCAGAACCACCCGAATAAAAAAATCCATAAAAATTTTCCAGCCCCATCTCCGACGGGCCTTGCTCAAAACGCTGTGATCCGGAACCATATCATTCAGCCCATAACCCAGAAACCATAAATAATCCAGCCGATACCCCAACTGCCGCATCAACTCCCGCTCGCTCTTGATCCGGTCAAAAAACAGCAGAAACATTAACTTCAGAATCACCGCCGGGTCCACCGATTCATTCCCGTTATACCCATAAAGCCCCGACACCTCCTGGCGAACAAAACCAAAATCCACCAGAGACTTAACCTTCCGCAACGGATGATCCCGCGGTATCCGCTCCTCCAGAGCAATATAGCTAAATAACTCCGGTTGATCCTTCTTAATCCCCATCATGGCTCTTTCCGCTCCTTTATTTTCTTGGAATTAAACAATCTAATCATATTATACTATGACAACCCTATTTGGGCAACACGCCCTTTAGACCTGACCCCTGGGGCTTGTTCAGAATATTTTTTGCCAACCCAAGGTCTTGATATTTCCGACCATCCATTAGGATATCGGCCCTCAGCGCCTTTCCAGCAATTGGCGCTGTTTAAACAAGAACGATGTAATTCTTTAAATTTACCGTCATCCGAAATTAGCCCCAATGAGGAATAAAGTTTCCGAAACGAATCATCAAAAAGATCATATCCCGCCTTTGTTTCCATTAGAACCCCTTAGACCCCAACTCTTTTTCAACCTTTAAAATTTCTTCCACCGCGTCATAACCAACTGTCTTAATTGCCATAATTATTTTGCCAAAAAATCTTATTGGCAAAGGGGCTTTTTGAATGGTCTCATAGGCAGTTACAAACGCTTCATCAAGGGTATCAACCTCACTGCATAGTTTGTCAATATAGACTTTAAATTCATCATCAACAAAGTAGGGCCTGGACATCTTGGCATCCACAATCTGTGAATCAAGAGAGATTCTATGCCTGAGATACTGGGAGAGGTAAGAATCAGGGTCTCTTGATCCCTTAAGGGCCTCAATCCTTGAACGCAGGGTCTCAATGTCCATCGCTTTTTTGAGACAACCCGATCTCTATCTTATTAATAATACCCAAAGCGCTGCAAGTGTCATTCCGCCAGGTCCATCTATTGTCCGCCTTACATCATCCAACGTGCCTATACGATTTCCGCTTGCATCTTTTATAGTATTACCATCCAATTCTGCCAATCTCTTCCCATGCGAATCTTTTATATAGTTGCCGTCAATTTCACCAACCCGATTTCCATGACCATCCTTTATGTATTTCCCATCAATTTCTCCCATGCGACTGCTTGAACGATCTCGGAGATACCTTCCATCAAATTTGTAATCAGCCATTTTTATCCTCCTTTTTTCTTTTGATTATAGCCGATCTTAGTGTCAGATCCGGTCAGCAGGTCTCAGACCTGCGCCACTTTTTTTCCAGGACACGCGTGTCCCCTTGACCGATTGTACCGCACCCATTTTCTTGGACACTATTTAAGCGCATTTTGTCCACTTTTCCCCTTTGCCAAAAGTTAAGCGCATTTTGCCAATCCTGTCAAGTAGTTTTTCCCGTGCCTGTTTTGGGCAGAGAAATCCCAGCCTCTCAATGCGCCACTCCTGATTATATAGCTTAACGAACTTATCTATGGCAACTCTCAAGACCAGCTCTTGTTTCCGCTGAGGACAAAAGCGTCGGACCCCGGCGGGGTCAAAGGACAGAGCCTTGCGGGTCGTGCGCCTTCAGCGCTGGGCGCAACTCCGCTCGCTCCGTTGCCTCTCTGCTCTTTATCTTTCTTGTTTATGTGACCTATCTCTTTAATCCAATGCCAGCTTCCACGAGGACAAGTTTAATTTAATTCCGTGTCCAAAAAAATCGGTAGCAACTCAGTTTTCTTTCACGCCTTGCGCAAGAGGGTTCTTTGTTATAATAATTATTTGGAATGTGGAATTATTTGATTCGGAGAGTTTTTTTGATGATTCCGACAATGTTCGGGATCACCCTGATCACTTTTTTGATTATTCAGCTTGCTCCTGGGTCTCCGGCGGAGCTTAAAATTCGTGCGGACCAGACAGGCGCACTCGGGGAGCAATATACTAAAGAAGTGATTGAGCAGACCAAGAAGCTTTACGGTTTGGACAAGCCCATTCATATTCGGTATTTGATCTGGCTAAAGCAGGTTGCGACTTTGAATTTCGGTGAGTCATATAAAGACCATCGTGCTGTGATGAAGATCATCCTGGAGCGAATTCCTGTTTCTTTGCAATTGAGCTTCATATCCATCCTTCTCGTGTATTTATTTGCGATCCCGATCGGCGTGTTCAGCGCGGTGAGTCAGAAATCCCTTGCGGATCGCATTATTACCGTGTTTTTGTTCATTCTGTATTCACTTCCAAATTTCTGGGTCGCAATGATGCTGATTTTGTTTTTTGGGGGAGGAAGGTTTTTTAACTGGTTTCCAGTTTATGGCTTGAATTCAGAGTCAGCCTCTCAGTTTGGTTTCTGGCAATGGCTTTTAGACCGTGTGTGGCATCTAATCCTTCCAGTCTTATGTTTAACTTATGGGGGCTTAGCGTTCATCTCTCGTCAACAGCGTTCAGCGCTTCTGGAGGTAATCCGTCAGGATTATATCCGGACTGCTCGCGCCAAGGGCTTGTCAGAAAAGGTGGTGATTGCGAAGCACGCGATGCGCAATTCTTTGATTCCGATCGTGACTTTAGCCTCTGCGCTTTTCCCTGCGATGCTTGGCGGGTCTGTGATTATAGAGAGTATCTTTTCCATCCCCGGAATGGGCAAGCTGGGGTTTGACGCTATTCTTGCCCGGGACTATCCAGTGATTATGGGAGACGCTACCATAGCGGCTTTTTTGACCTTGCTCGGAATCCTGATCGCGGACATCACTTATACACTGGTTGACCCAAGAATAAGTTTTGAGGCGAAAAAATGAGCAGGTCTCAGTCAGCATCCTATGCAAGAATGGTTATCCAGCGGTTCCGCGAGGACAGGCTTGCAATGCTCTGCTTTAGCATAATCATTGTGCTCTTCATCATCGCAATTTTTGCGCCATTCCTTGCGAACAACAAGCCAATCGTGTTCCGGTATCAGGGTAGAATATATTTTCCTGTTTTGTTCAATTATCCTGAGCTTGTGTCCAGAGATTTCAAGGCGCTGGCGCAAAAGCTGAAGCCAGATGAATTTGCCATTTTCCCGCCCGTGCCTTATTCTCCCACAGAATACGACCTTATGTCAGTTTTAATTCCGCCAAGCAAGGAGCATCCTCTTGGGACAGACGACCGGGGCAGAGATGTTCTCTCCCGTATGATCTGGGGCTCAAGAGTCAGTCTCTCGGTTGGATTTGTCGCAGTAGGCATTTATGTCCTGCTCGGAATTGTTCTGGGTTCGCTCGCTGGATATTACGGCGGCAAAGCAGATATGCTTTTGAGCCGAGCAATTGAAATTATGATCTGCTTTCCAACATTTTTTCTTATCATCACGATTATTGCCTTCCTTCCTCCAAGCATATATAATATAATGATAGCCATAGGATTGACCGGCTGGACCGGAGTGGCGCGGCTGATTCGTGGAGAGTTTTTGAAAATACGGCAGACAGCTTATGTTGAGGCTGAAAAGGCGCTCGGCGCCAAGGACTTGAGAATTATCTTCAGGCACATTCTTCCCAATGCGCTGGCGCCAACTTTGGTGGTTGCGACTTTTGGAGTTGCGGACGCTATTTTGATTGAGAGCGCTTTGAGCTTTCTCGGATTCGGAGTTCCGCCTCCGACTGCGAGTTGGGGAGAGCTTTTGAGCCAGAGCAGGGCGTATATAGATTTTGCATGGTGGCTGGCGAGCTTTCCGGGCGCCGCGATTTTTATCACGGTGACTGCTTATAATCTTGTGGGCGAGGGGATACGAGACGCGATAGACCCACGCTTAAAGGATAGTTAAGGAAAAAAATGTCAGAACAAGGAAAAAACAAGCCAGGACAGCTCAACGAGCTTGACTTGATCAAAAGCGCGTTGAGCGCAGACCTTGATGAAACCACTGTGGATATTTTTTCCGGGGATTTGTTCGGCAAGTCAGAGCCTGAGAAGAAAAAGCAGGCAGAGACGGAAAAACAAAAGCCAGCAGAGCCCTGGGGCAAATCAGCGGGACCTGAGCTCAAGCCGGTTGAAGCTGAAGAGATAAAATTATCTTTGCAGGAAGAGGCAAAGCCGGAGCCGGAGATGGCTCAGAAGCCAGAAGCGGTTGCTGGAGAAAAGGTGGATGCGGAATTAAGCTGGGAAAAACCTCCAGCGCAAAAAGTCCAGGCGCCTGCTCCTGTGCCCAAAAAGCCTCCAGTTCTAAAAACTCCTCTGGAAAAGCCAAAGCCTGAGATTGAGACCGAGTTGAAAATAGAGGCTGGAGAATTTCACTCAGTAGCCGCTGTGAAGGATGAGGAAAAGCTGGACCAGACTGGAGAGATTTTACAGCAGTTAGAAAAAATGGGAGATGATTTTTTAAGCGCGGATGAAATGAAAAAGCTGTTCCAGAATGTAAACTTGATGATTGAGCTTTTAAACAAAACGCTTTCCCGGATTGAGCAACTGGAGAAGAAGCTGAAAGCGAAAGGAATTTTATAAATTTTCGCTAATGGAATCTTTGCTTAAAGTAGAGGATTTAAAGGTCGGTTTTCAGACTGAAGGAGGATTTTTGCGCGCTGTTGATGGCGTGAGTTTTGAGGTTGGCAGAAAAGAAAGGTTTGGGATCATTGGCGAGAGCGGATGCGGGAAGAGCGTGACCGCGCTCAGCATTCTTCGGCTAATTCAGGAGCCTCCTGGAAAAATTTTTAATGGCAAGATTTGGCTTGACGGGAAAAATTTGCTGGATATGGACAAGGAGGCAATCAGGAGGATTCGCGGAAAAAGGATTTCAATGATCTTTCAGGAGCCGGTTGCGAGCTTGAATCCGGTTTTTACAGTTGGTTCCCAGATTGCGGAGGTTTACCGTGTGCATGAAAAGCTTTCTCGCAAGGAATCCTGGGAGCGTGCAGTTGAAATGCTGAAGCAGGTGCGGATGCCGGATGCGGAACGCAGGGCAAAAGAGTATCCGCATCAGTTATCTGGGGGAATGTGTCAGCGGGTTATGATAGCAATGGCTCTGGCTTTAAGCCCTGAGCTTTTGATTGCTGATGAGCCAAGCACAGCTCTGGATGTTACCATTCAGGCGCAAATTCTGGAGCTGATTGATGAGCTGATTGAGAAGATGGGAATGAGCCTGATCCTGATCACGCACGATCTGGGAGTGATTGCGGAGAGCGTGGACAGGGTGATGGTGATGTACACTGGATTGGCAATGGAGATGGCAACAACCGAGGAAATTTTTGCTAATCCTCTTCATCCTTATACTAAGGGCTTGATGGAGGCAATGCCTGGAAAGGGTCTGGAGAGAAAAGCAGGCAGTAAGCAAAAACTCTACACCATTCCCGGGTTAGTGCCGAGTCCGCTGGAGCTTCCGCCCGGATGCCCGTTTCAGGAAAGATGCCCATTGGTCAAACCACATTGCCGGGAGTCAATGCCGGCTTTGGAAGAAAAATCAGCGAATCATTGGGTAAGATGTTTTGAGGTTTAGAAAATGTCTAAGGAAAAATTACCAAGAATTGACAAGAATAATGAATTAAAGAAACAACTCCTGCCCTTTTGCAGATTGAAATACGGAGAAATTTGGGAAGACCCGGTTAAAGGACATAGAGTTGGGTGCTTAGATGCGACAAGTGAAGAAGACATATTAAACCTGATGCAGAGTAATAAAGCTGTTCTGGCAATTCAGGACCCTCCTTACAATGTTATTGTTGGAAACAGCAACACAAAAAATCTGGGGAAAATTTCTCTAAAGAAATATATAGAGTTCAGCAGAAAATGGGTTGAGAACACATTGAAAATTCTGGCTGACGACGCCCATCTCTATGTCTGGCTGGGCGCAGACCAAAATGAGGGCTTTCAGCCTCTTCCTGACTTTATGATAATGATGAGAGATTTCCGGCAATTGAAGACCAGAAGTTTTATCACGATGAGGAATCAAAGAGGGTACGGCACTCAAAAGAATTGGATGGCGGTAAGGCAGGAGCTTCTTTATTATATTAAGGGGAATCCTGATTTTAATGTTGAAGCTGAATACACAGATATACCCAAAATCCTGCGAGGCTATTACAAAGAGGTCAAAGGCAGGCTAACGGAAAACCTTGAGCGCAGTAAATCAGGAAATATCAGGGCTGGAAATGTTTGGGTTGATATTCAGCAGGTTTTTTACCGAATGGAAGAGAATGTGCCCGGATGTTATACCCAAAAGCCGATTAAAGCCATTGAGAGAATTATCCGGGCAAGCTCTAAAGAGGATGAACTGGTGGTTGATTTCTTTTCTCATTCTGGAACAACTCTGGTAGCGGCTGAAAAACTAAAACGAAAATGCTTTACTTGCGATCTTGACCCTATCTTTGCTGAAATAACCATCCGGAGATTAGAGCATTTCCGTAAAACTGGCGAAGCTGGCTGGCAGTTTAAAGACCCTTTTCCTGAAGTTGAGCTTGAATGGATAAATGAAAACGAGCTGGATGATAGAGAAAGAGGAGAAATCGTAAGAAAGACATTGTTTGACGAAATTTTAACTGGACAGAATAATAAAAAAGAAACCGTATGGAAAAATTAAAAAAAGAGTTGGATAAATTGATTATGAAATTGGAGAATGCTGATAATTTTCTCACTACCTTAGAAAATCTGAAATCTGTTTATCCTTTTAATGAATATGAGTATATAATTTCTCATTTACTTGCCGTCAAGAAGCTAACAATTGATGAGTATTATGAATTGAGGGATTCCTATATAAACAGGAATTTATATCTCTATATCTTTGAAATTTCAGCGCCCAGAGGGTTCGGAGATAAATGGGCATTCGGAGAGTTAAAAAATCTCGTTCCGGAACTTTTAAGGCCTAACAAGAAATTGGATCCGAATTATTCCGGCGAATACGATTTTTGGCTGGATTGGCAGGACGAGAATGGTAAATCCCACGGCATCCGTATTGAAGTTAAAACCTCTAGGGCGGTAGATTTTGAAAAACCGGATGAGCCTCTTTATATAAAAGCTCTAGCCTCTGATTCCAAAAGACCTTTTGATATGAACTTTCAGCAGATAAAAGTGAAATGCGCGGATGTGTTTATCTGGATTGCGGTCTGGCGCGACAAAATTAGATATTGGGTATTAAATTCAGAAGAAGTCAAAACGAATAAATATTTTTCAAAAGGTCAACACCGGGGAAACAAGGGGGAAGGTCAATTGCACTTGAACCAGGAAAACATTTCAGAATTTGAGAAGTATGAGGTGAAATCAACAGAGATTAAATCTGCGATCGTATATGCTTATCAGAGGCTTAAAATGGGCGGAAAGCAGGGTAGGGGATGAAGATAGATCCGAGAAATATTGAGATCATTGATGACCAGATGGTCAAGCTATTTCAGGATGTCAGCGGCGAGGAGAAATGGCGGTTGGCTTCCCAGATGCATAAATCCCTTTGCCAGCTATTAGAGGAATATCTGAGGTCGCAAAATCCAGAATGGGATAACGCTCAAATTGAAAAAGAAATGGCAAGAAGGTTGGGATATGGAACAGATTGATTTATTACAGTTCAGCGCTTTAAAAAAGTTGGAGTATTATCAGGAAGGGGAGTCTGAAAAACACTTGCGCGATATTGCATCTATGTTTAGATGTTCTGGCAATAAGATAGACATGAACTTGATTGATGAATGGGCTGGAAAATTAGGTTTGGCAGAGACATGGAAGGATTTTCAGGAAAAATACCGAATAAAGTTGAGCAAAAAATGAATAACACACTGGTAAAAGTAAAGAATCTCAAAAAGCATTTTCATCTTCGGGCAGGATTGTTTTCAAGGGCGGTTGGAGCTGTTAAGGCGGTGGACGGTGTGAGTTTTGAGATTTATCCGAATGAGACATTTGGTTTAGTTGGCGAGAGCGGATGCGGTAAGAGCACTCTGGGGAGGGTGTTGCTGAGGTTGATTGAGCCGACAGAAGGAGAGATTTATTTTATGGGTAAGGACTTGCGCGCGCTCAAAGGCGAGGAGTTGCGGAGGATGCGCAAGGAGATGCAGATAATTTTTCAGGACCCGTATTCTTCGCTAAATCCGCGTATGACGGTAGGGTCTATTATTGGCGAGGCTTTTACGATTCATCGTCTTGCGAGGGGCAAGGAAAAAAGGGAGCGGGTGATGGCTCTTCTGGATGAGGTCGGTGTCCGGGCAGAGGCTTATAATCGGTATCCTCACGAGTTCTCAGGGGGACAGCGACAGAGAATCGGGATAGCGAGAGCGCTTGCGTGTGAGCCGAAATTTATTGTTTGCGATGAGCCTGTGAGCGCTCTTGATGTATCCATACAGGCGCAAATCTTAAACCTGTTTCTTGAGCTTCAGGATAAATATAAAATTTCTTACCTGTTCATCTCCCACGACCTCCGAGTAGTGGAGCATATAGCGGACCGCGTGGCAGTGATGTATCTGGGCAAGATAGTGGAGATGGCAAAAGCGCAGGACCTTTATAAAAATCCGCTTCATCCATACACTCAAATCATTCTTGCATCAGTTCCTTTGCCTGACCCTAAATTGAAAAAGAAGCGAGCAATCATCACTGGTGATGTTCCTAGCCCTATCAACCCTCCTCCTGGCTGTCAGTTTCATCCGCGCTGTAAATATGCCAGGGATATTTGCCAGAAGCAAGAGCCAGAAATAAAAGAATACGAGCCAGGTCATTTTGCTTCCTGCCATTTTATTCCGCTGGAAAAAATATAATGGAACCCCAGAACTCTTTTCCTTTTGCAGGAAAAAAAAGTCCGCAGGACGGATTTGCAGGCTCTTTTAAGCGGTTCTGGGATTTTATCGTGGCATTGTTCGCGTTGATTTTATTTTCGCCTTTGATGCTCCTTGTTGCGTTTATGATCCGGATTTCAATTGGCTCTCCTGTGCTTTTTCGTCAGCGCCGTCCTGGTTTTCGGGAGAAAATTTTTACGCTTTATAAATTCAGAACAATGAATGATGCAAAGGATGAGAGGGGGAATTTGCTTCCAGATGAAGTTCGGCTTACTGGTTTGGGAAAGTTGCTCCGGAGTTTAAGCCTTGATGAACTCCCTCAGCTGATTAATGTTATTAAAGGAGATTTAAGTTTGGTTGGACCTCGTCCTTTGCTGATAGAATATCTTGAGCGTTATGAGCCTGAACAGAGAAAGAGACATCTTGTGAAGCCTGGGATTACTGGCTGGGCGCAGGTTAATGGCAGAAACGCGATTAGCTGGGAGCAAAAATTTGCGTATGATGTATATTATGTTGAGCATTGGTCGCTCTTGCTGGACTTAAAAATCCTCGCGCTCACGATCTGGAAGGTTATTAAGCGAGAGGGAATCAGCCAGGATGGAAAGGCGACAATGGAAGAATTTAAAGGGACCAGAACCTGATGCCGGGAAAGCGTTTAAAAAAAGTTGTGATCGTCGGCGCGGGAGGCTTGGGCAGAGAAACACTCTGGCTACTTCGGGATCAAATCCGGGGCGGGGAAAAAACCGAGATCGCCGGGTTCATTGATGATGCGCGGGAAAAAATCGGCGCCAAGATCGCGGGTTTAAAAGTTCTCGGCAACAGCCGATGGCTGATGGAACGGCTGGAGGAGTTTGAAGTTGTGCTGGCGGTCGGGGAAATAAACGCCAAGAAGAGGCTTGCCGAGAAATTACAGGGTCAAGGCGCGAAATTCCGGACTGTGATTCATCCGCAAGTAAATTGTTCCCCGGACGCAAGCGTGGGCGAGGGCACGATCATTTTCCCCCAGGTGGCGCTGAGCGCGAATGTCCGGGTTGGAAAATTCGTGCTCCTTAACCCCGGAATTACGCTTTCTCACGATGTTGAAATCGGGGACTACAGCCTGATCGGGTCCGGAGCGCATCTGGCCGGCGCGGTGAAGGTGGGCGAGGAGTGCGAAATCGGCACGGGAGCGAATTTGATTCCGAGGGTAAAGGTCGGTGCTGGAACCATTATCGGCGCGGGGGCAACCGTTCTCAAAGACCTTCCGGCAAATGTGGTAGCAGTGGGTGTGCCTGCGCGCGTAATCAAAGCTAGGTTATAATTTGAAAATTTTTTGGCGTTCCTTTATGCTTTTTAACGGTCTATTGCTGATTTTTTTGTGAAAGGAGTTGAGTATGATAACCCAGCGGGGATTTGTCGCAGAGAAGCTGGATCAGGAAACCATTGAGCATTTAACTAGGCTTGGCAAACTTGGCAGAGGATATATTCTCACTATGACCACTTTAGCGCAATCCGGTCATCCCGGAGGCTCAATGAGTTCTCTGGACATATACCTTGTGCTTTATCATTTTGCGCGTGTTAATCCAAATGACCCGGACTGGTTTGAGCGAGACCGGATAGTCATCAGCCACGGGCATACTTCTCCCGGAGCTTATTCGGCTCTTGCGTGCTCTGGTTTTTTCCCAGCAGAGGCGGCAATCGCCGGGTTCAGGCTGGCTGGAACAGCTTTTGAGGGGCATTGCGAGCCAATGGTTCCGGGAATTGAATGGGCTACTGGGAACCTTGGTCAGGGCTTGAGCGCAGGATGCGGGTTTGCGCTCGGAGCAAAACTTCTCGGAAAGGACTGGCGAACCTATGTGGTGATGGGATGCGGGGAGCAACAAAAGGGACAGATAACCGAGGCGCGAAGATTTGCGAAAAAATATAATTTAGTGAACCTGATTGCAATTGTTGACTTTAACAACCGGCAGATCAGCGGAGTCCGGGAAGAGATTATGCCACAGAATGTTCGCGCCAACTATGAGGCGGACGGCTGGGAAGTAATAGAGATAGATGGTCATAATTATCAGGAGATTTATCAGGCGCTAAGGTCAGCGACACATCAGAAAAAATCTCCGACAATGATCCTGGCTCATACGGTTATGGGCAAGGGCGTTCAGTTTATGCATCACAAGGAGAAGTATCACGGAGCGCCTCTTAAGCAGGATGAGAAAAATAATGAGTATAAGGACGCAATGGCTGAGCTTGGTCTGGATGACAGGTTAGACGAATATAAAAAAATGAGAGCCAGCAGGTCTTTTCCTCAGATTAAACGCGAGATAAAGGTAGCTGAGGTTAAAATTGACCCGGGAACTCCAAGGAATTACACTGCGCAGGATAAATTAGATAATCGCTCCGCCTGGGGAAACGCGCTTCTGGATATTTTTGAAAAAAACCTGAAACCGCGAGAGAAAGTCCTTGCGGTGTTTGACTGTGATTTGATGCCATCTGTCAAGACTGAAGCCATTCAAAAAAAATTTCCTGATTATTTTTTCCAGGGAGGAATCCAGGAGCATAATACCGCGAGCATAGCAGGGGCATTATCCCGGCTTCCAGTTAGGGTGTATTTTGCGGACTTCGGAGTGTTCGGCATTGATGAGACCTTTAATCAGGAGCGCTTGAATGACATCAATCATACGAATCTGAAATTGGTCTTGACTCATTGTGGACTGGATGTTGGCGAGGATGGCAAAACTCATCAGTGTATTGATTATCTTGGACTAGCGTCCAATTTATTCGGGTTCAAGGTGATTGTTCCAGCAGACCCTAATCAAACTGACCGCGCCACCAGATTTATCTCGGTTCAGGATGGAAACTTTTTGCTGGCAATGGGAAGAAGTCCAACGCCTGTGATTCTGGATGAGAATGGTAATACTTTTTTCAGTGGTGGTTATGAATTTGTTTATGGCAGGATAGACAAGCTCCGGGAAGGGGGTCGCGCCGCGATATTCACTATGGGCGCGATGGTTCCGCGCGCAATCAAAGCCTGGGAGATATTGAAGGAAAAAGGACTTCTGGTCAAGATATTTAATGTTTCGTGCCCGATGAGCCTGGATGATGAGGTTTTGAAAGAGGCTTTTGGAACTGGCGCTGTGCTTAGCTATGAAGACCATCATATAGAAACAGGGCTGGGAGCAAGAATTGCCCTGCGGGCAACAGAGCTTGGTCTTTCCGCGAAATTTAAGCGTTTAGGGGTAAGAAACTATTCTGGGTCAGGAAAGCCAGATGATTTGTATAAAATGGAAAAACTCTCCCCGGAAGACCTGGTGGATTCGGTGATTAACCTGTTGAAACCCTGAGGTTATTCGTTGTCTTTATCTTTTTCTTTATTTCCCTGGTTGTCCATTTTTTCCAGAAGACGAAGATAGTGCTCCTTTAGCATATCCATCTGGATAGTGTGGATTCTCTTACAACGCCTGCATTTTATCTCAACTGTATTCTCAGTGATCTTTGCGATGAGGTTTCCGCATTCACAGCGCTCATCCACCCTGACCTTGCCGTCAAGATACTTTTGACAGTATTTACATTGAATGGAGTCATCACTCAGAAATTCTCCGCAATTAGGACACTTTTTCATTTAATCAGTACCTCCTAGCATGCTTAGGTCTACTGACGACGCTTTACCCAAGAGAAGTAATTGGCTTTACATCACAACTCCATCTCATCTAGGGACGGCGTTCTAGGGTGATTAAGATAAATAGTTTTTTCCAAATGTCAAGTTCTTGATGAGTTCAGGGAGGAAATGAGCGAAAGCTGAAACAGGATTTTTGTTATTAAAGCCGACCAGTCTGGATTTTGCCGGAGGAAGTGATTATACTATTATCAACGGGGGCGACAGGTTTCGACGGGGACAGTTGAAACCCGTGGTTGCGCGCCGGGGTGCGGTTCGCCCGAAAAACAACCGCAAAAACATAAGCGCCAACTCATACGAGTACGCTTTAGCCGCATAAGCGGCTACGCCCTTCTGATCTCGCCCGATGGGGTTAGAAAGGGCGTCATAAACATCGGGCTGGTCTTTGGCTCTCTGCCGATTGGAGCTTGAGACGAGAACAATTATCGGCTGGCTCTTGAAGGTCCTTTCCGCGGGAGCTTTGGGAGCGAGAAAACAAACACGGAATACGCGCGTAGGAGCTATGGGTGGAAGGTCTTCGGACCCGGGTTCAATTCCCGGCGCCTCCACCATTATTGTGATTTTCCGCTTCTGGACAAAAATTACCAGGTGTCTACCTGAGCCAAGCTGATTTCCCGGCTTCTGCGAATTTAGAGCCGAAAAGCTGGGGCACGAGCCAGAATGGCGCGGTTAAAAACCAGACAAGGCTGGCGAGATTGAGGATGAGTTTGTATTGTTCAAAGCGGATGGTCTGTGTGAAGGCGAGGATGCCTGAGCTCAGACATACAAGGAGCGATAGAATCGCGAGGATGCTGGCAAGATTTATTATCATTGTGCGTATTTTCATTTGCCTGCTCCTGAGCCAGAAATTTTCTCTGGTCTGAGTTCTGATTCCAGAATAGCCAGAACTAGATATAAAACCAGTGCGATCAAATATCCTGGAAGCCATCTGAAGAATAGATGAAAAGGCATCAACCAGCAAGCCCCGAGCGTAATCACCCAGGTCAAAAGAACAGCAAAGCTGATAAACCATCCCCTTGATTCCGCGCGAAGTTGTGAGATTCCGAGCTTTGGAATGAGCCAGTGCTCTGCAAAGACCACTGCGCCAATCGGCATCAAAATCAATCCATAAATTGCAACAAAATCTAAAAGACGCATAAAGAAGAATGGGAACATTGAAAGAATCGTGGTCAGGATTCCAATGATAGCGGTTACAAGCCAGCGGGGCCAATTTGGAGTAATTGTCTGGAGCGCAAGACCAGCGCGATACAAAGTTGGATTAGCAGTGGTCCAGCCAGCAAGCACAACTGCAACTGCGCCTGCAAAACCAAGCGCGTTGTAAGCCATTCCTCCAGGACTCATCTTCAACCCGAATGCCGCAACCATCACGCCCGAAGCTATCCACGCCATAAAATGTCCCGGAAACATTCCAAAAGCGGAATATAACCCGTAATACCATTTGCGCGCGTATCTGAATACAGCCATATCTGAGAGGTCTATATGCATCGCCAGATTGCAGAACCAGGCGAAGAAAACAATGTGCCAGAACCCGAGTTTTGTTTTGCCTTCAATTGGAACCCCTGTCCAGATTTTGGTCTTTGCTAATTCCCATAAGTCATAGGCGGAATAAAACTCTCCTATTTGAGGGAGCACTGCAAGAGCTCCGACAAAAAACATCAGGATCAGCCAGGGGGAGCACACGCTTGAAAATTGCGCGAGCTTTTCAAACCCCAGAATTGCCACCACAGTAACCACAAGACCGGTTCCGAGCGTGATCAAAACCCATCCGACCCCGGTTGGAAATTTTGCGTCCAGCGATGGAGTGTCAACTCCAAAGGCTAATCCAACTGCTGTTGCCGCAACCGAGATCATTGCGCCTGCGAGGATGCAGTAAAGAAAGGCATTAGCTATATTGTAAAGAAAGGTTATTCCAGGACCTCCAATTTTTCGGAGATACCAGTAGAGAGTGAGCCTGACCCGCACTGCAATTGGCGCGCACACAAAAGTCCAGGAAAACACTGCCAGGACATTTCCGAGCAAAAGTCCCAAAACCAAATCTTTTGCTGACACTCCATAAAGCACGAACATAGAGCCGATGACAAACTCTGTTCCAGCTATATGCTCTCCCATAAAAAGCGCGGCAAAATTCCAGCCTGACTGCAATTTATCCTGGGTCACAGGCTCCCGGTCAAACTCATACAGAGCATCCAGTTGCTCTGAAATTTTTTTTAATCTCCCTTTGTACATTTGTTTTCGCAAGTTTATCACTATTTTAATTAGTTATGCAAATCAATAATGTTATAGCGTTGCTTTGAAGCGGAGGCTAATCTGTGCTAAATAGATGGAATGGCAAGATAGAGATTTTGAAAATTTCAGGAGGATACGATGTTTAAGAAGTTGTTTGAGCCAATGAGGATCAAGGGTTTAGAAGTCAGGAATCGGGTGGTAATGCCAGCGTTTGGATTACTTTACACTACGGACCGAAAGGTTAGCCAGAAGTTAGTTGATTTTTACGAGGCGCGCGCAAAAGGCGGATGCGGGTTGATCATAGTTGGTGGATGCGGAATTGATTTCATTGGAGGGGGACCTATGATGCTGGGTATTGATGATGATAGCTTCATCCCGGGTTATGAAAAACTCGCAGATGCTGTTCATAAACACGGCGCCAAGCTGTTCCTTCAACTATTTCACGCAGGAAGGTATCAGTTCTCGTTCCTGATCGGACAGAAATCCGTTGCGCCCAGTGCAGTAGCGAGCAGATACACCAAAGAGGAGCCGAGAGAATTAAGCAGGGATGAGATTGTTGAGATTGAGAAAAAATTTGCAGATGCGGCTTTACGCGCGAAAAAATCAGGAGCGGATGGTGTTGAGCTGATAGGCAGTGCTGGCTATTTGATCAATCAGTTTCTCTCGCCAGTGACCAATTTAAGGACTGACGAATATGGAGGAAGTTTTGAAAAGCGCGCGACATTTGTGTTAAACATCATTGAGCGGATCAGAGAAAATGTTGGAACGGATTTTGTGGTCACGATGCGGATTGGCGGGAATGATTTTATTCCTGGCGGGAACACTAACGAGGAGATGAGCGAGTATGCCCGGATGTTTGTACAAAAGGGAATTGACGCTGTGAATGTCACAGGCGGATGGCACGAGACCAAGGTTCCGCAACTGCCTATGGCTGTTCCTCCAGGGGCTTTCACTTATCTTGCGCTTGGCATCAAGCGTAAGGTCAAGGTTCCGGTCTTTAGCAGTAATCGGATTTTTGACCCGGCACAAGCTGAGAGGATTCTGGAGGATGGTTTTGCGGATGCAGTTTGTGTAGGTCGTGCGCAGATCGCGGACCCGGAATGGGTGAATAAAGCCAGGGATGGTCGTGTAGATGAGATTAGGCCATGTGTGGGTTGTATGCAGGGATGTATGGACAGGTTGTTTTCAGGTAAGCCAGTGGAATGCCTAGCAAATCCGGTTTCCGGCTATGAAGCACAGCGGAAGTTAAATAAGGTCAAGGGCATTAAACGCGTTCTGGTGGTAGGAGGAGGACCCGCAGGAGCAGAATCTGCAATCACAGCGAAACTGCGCGGATTTGATGTTGAGCTGTGGGAAGCCTCAGAGCGAATTGGAGGTCAGATAGTTTTAGCATCCGCGCCAAGGGGAAGAGAGGATTTCTCCCGGCTTGCGCGATTTTATGAAAAGGAATTGGAGCGTTTGAAGGTGAATGTCAAGCTGGGAAAGAAGGCAGATGCAGATGAGATTGAGAAGGCGAAATTTGATCATATTATTCTTGCAACAGGCGCTCGTCCAGTTCAACCTCAGATTCCCGGAGTAGAGCTTGCTTTTGTTCATCAGGCGTGGGAAGTATTGAATGCAGGCAGGAGCGCCAGCGCGCCTGACAGGAACGCCTGCGGACCGAAAGCCATTGAGTTAGGAGAGAAGGTAGTGGTGATAGGCGGAGGCTCAACCGGGATTGAGACCGCGATTGATATTGCGAGCCGGGGAACCATTTCTGCGGAAACCCTGAAATTTCTTTTCTTGAATCAGGCAGAGAAGCCGGAGAAGCTGTATGAGCTTTGCACAAAAGGCTCTCATAAGGTTGTTATTCTTGAGATGCTGGACAAAATCGGACCCGACCTTGGAGTTGCCACCAAATGGGTTCTGCTTCAGGAGTTGAGCAGGTTCGGAGTCAAAACTATTACTCGCGCCAGGGTCATAGAAATCAAGCCTGGAGAGGTCATCTATGAAATTGATGGGGCAAAGAAAAGTGAGCCAGCTGATTCTGTAGTGCTTGCGCTGGGCTCAAAGCCGAACCGGGATTTAGCGCAAGCGCTTGAGAAAAAAGGCATCAAATTTTTTGAGATAGGCGACGCCAAGAGTCCAAGGAAGATTTTTGATGCGGTTCAGGAAGGATTTTTTGTCGCAAGCGAATTGTAGCTGTAATAGCTTCTTAAACACAAATGACACAAATGTATTATAGACAAAGCCCGGTTAGCCAGCTTGGCAGGGCAACTCTCTATCTGCTAATCGCTAATATCGCGGTTTTTGGATTATCCATTTTTGCGCCTGCGCTGGTTGGGGGCTGGTTAAGTCTTATTCCAAACCGATTGCTTTTTCGCGGAGAACTATGGAGACTGGGCAGTTATTTATTTATTCACGGAGATTTTTCACATCTCTTATTTAATATGCTGGGCTTGTTCTTTTTTGGACCGGTTATGGAGCGCGTGCTTGGCTATCGCCGGTTCTGGATTTTTTATTTCTTATGCGGGTGTGGCTCTGGTCTAGTTGCGGCGCTTTTTTATTTCAGCCTTGGAAATGGTGATGCAGTGATTATTGGAGCATCTGGCGCTATTTTCGGAATAATCACTGGATACGGCGTGCTTTTTCCAAATTCAACCATCTACTGGAATTTTTTCCTTCCAATCAAAGCCAAATGGCTCGTGCTGATTTATGGGGTTCTCCAGTTATTCGCAACTCTTCAATACGCAGGAGGAGCGCGTTCAGGAATTGCCAGCATCGCGCATCTTTCCGGCATAATCATCGCCTACTTTTATCTTCGTGGAATTAGCGATTTACGAAGGTTGGTCTTAAAATATAAGTACTGGCGCGCAGAAAGGGAGCGTCAGCGAAGGTTTAAGGTATATTCAGGTAAGGATGGTCAAACATATCATTGAAAGGAGAGAAAAAATGAAAAATTGCACAGTGGGTTTGATGGTGTTTTTTATCTCATCTGGATTGTTCTATATTTCAATTATGAATGCGCGTGCGCAGGCTAAGGATTTGCCAGAGTTAAACACGGTTAAAAAGGTTGAACTCCAGAAATATCTTGGCAAATGGTATGAGATAGCCACAATTACACAGAGTTTTCAGAAGAAATGTGTGGGCGGAACAACTGCAACCTATTCTCTGCGAGAGGATGGAGATATTGAAGTTCTAAATGAATGTTATACCGCAAGCGGAGAGCTTTCTCAAGCCAGAGGCAGAGCCTGGGTGTTTGATAAAAATAGTAATGCCAAATTGAAGGTAACTTTTATCCCCTGGCTCAAGCTAAATTTTTTATCTGGAGATTACTGGATAATTGATCTTGGTCCAAACTATGAATACGCAGTGGTGGGACATCCCAGCCGGAAATATGGCTGGATTTTAAGCAGGACTCCAGAATTGCCAGATTCTACACTTAAAGGCATAATCAGCAGGTTAGAGGCTCAGGGATATGACTTTTCCAAATTTACCATGACCAATCAAAAGGATTTTCACAGATAAACCTGCTCCCTGGCTAGAAAAAAACTGGCGTGCAGGAAAATAATTCCTGCTCCGCTTTTTCACGCGCTTCAGGAGTGTCTATAGTGAGCCAGATGCCATCAGAAATATAGCCAAGAACCAGCTCGTTTTTCTCCAGCGCTTTATGGTATCCGCTCTCAATGATTTTGCTGAAGCCATCAGGAAGATAGTCCAGTAATCTTTCTTCAAGTAATTGCGCTCCACAATAATTGTAAGCTGAAAGGTCTTTGCTTGAGATGTTAGTAGCCGGGAAAGAGCCTATTTTTCTTACCCGTGCTTCAAAATCCGCAAAAACTGGATTGAATTGACCAACTTTAGCCTTGCTGAGAACCATTGTGGCAATGGGATGATGCGTTTGGTGAAAAGAGATTAGAGCTTTTATATCAAGGTCAATGATAGTGTCAGCATTGAGCGTGAGCCAGAGATAAGCTGGGAAATTTTTATCTGCGTTTTTTATCCCGCCTCCGGTGCCAAGAATTTCCGGCTCAAAAACATAGTTAATTTTCATTCCAAAAGCGCTTTCGCCAAGTTCCTTCTTAATTTCATCCGCACGATGATGAAGATTGACTATCACCTCAGAAAAACCAGCTCTCGCCAGAAGCTGAAGCGGGTAATGAATCAATGGCTTTCCGCAGACTCTGACCAGAGGCTTGGGTATTTTTTCTCCTGCCTTCTCCATCCGGGAACCGAACCCAGCGGATAACACCATTGCCCGAATTCGCTTTTTCATCTTCGCCTCATATTTTCAGGGGATAAGATTCGCTTGAGGATTTCTGACCCAGTCCTTAATTCCCTCTGCAATGCCTCTGGCAAGCTCTTTTTGATAGTCTGTGGATGAAAGTCTTTTTTCCTCAGTAGCGTTAGAGATGAACCCGGTTTCAATGAGCACGCATGGAAGCCTTGCGCCAGTAAGCACCCAGAAGGGCGCTTTTTTCACGCCAAGGTCTTTAATTCCAGAATAATTTCTGCTCAAGTGTTTTACTAGAGTTTTCTGAATGCTGTGAGCAAGTGGGATGGACTGGCTGACTTTGCTAGTGGTCGCCATATCAGCAAGAATTTTGTTGACATCAGAGCCATACTGCTCCATCACCTCCAGGCTCACGAAATTCTCCGCCGCGGCAAGTTTGAGCGCGGCTCTGTCCGTGGTGTTGTCAAGATAATAGGTCTCAATTCCAAAAGCAGAGCGGTCCGGACTCGCATTGCAATGTATGGATACGAAAAGCGCAATCTGCTCCGGAGTCAGGTCAGCCTCAACCGCGTTCGCTTTGGCAGTCCGTTCCTCCAGTGTAAGGAACCGGTCATCCCGTCTGGTCAAAATTATTTTTGCATCTGGTATCTGTTTTTTGAGCTCCATCTCCAGATATTTTGCTATATTCAGAGCAATGACCTTTTCCTGGCTCTTTTTCTTGCCAATGGCGCCTGGGTCTTTGCCACCGTGTCCAGCGTCAATCACAATAACTGGCGGAGCTGGCTTGGACACTGGCTTGGGAGTGGGAGCAGGGCTTGGCGCAGGTTGAGGAGTGGGCGAGGGGGCAGGAGCAGGCTGAGGAGCAGGAGAAGGGGCTGGCTGAGGCTGAGGCGCTGGAACTCGCGGAGTAGAAGGTTCTGGTTTTTTTTCTCCAAAAGTGTCAATGACGATTCTCCATGTTCCTCTCTCTCCGGGCAGAGACAGGGTTTGAAAATCGGTGATGGACTCCATATCCAGAACCACGCGCACAACATCAGGCTTATACTGTCCAACCCGGGCACGGCGTAGCAAGCCATCTCCAATAGTCATCTCATAACAATTGTTCTTATACTCAAAGTTGTTTCTGAATTCCGGGCTGAGTTTAACTTTGAGAATGTCAAAAAAAATTCTGGGCGGAGCGCCAAGCGCAGGGTCTGGCTGAAGAAGGCGAGGCGTGGTGAATTCTGCTTTCTGGCTCAAATCTACTACAACGCGAGTGTAGCTCGGAGCAGACCAGTATCTGATCATATTGACTTCTGCTAAGGAAACCCCGGTTTCTGGAGACACTGTGTTCGCTTTTTCCAGAAGCAAGGCAATAGCGTCATTGCTCCGGAGAGGCGCTTTTTCCGGGATGTATGATTGCTTCTCGCTTTCCGACTGGGATGAAAAAACCCTATCTGAGGATGATGGAGACGGAACGGAAACTCCGAGCTTATTGAGATAGTCTTTGGCTTTTGGAGCGCAATCAGAAGAAGTATAGCTGGCAATGATCCGGGAAAATTCCTCCTGTGCAAATTCCTTGTCTCCCCTGCTGAGATAAATCTCTCCTTTATAAAGCAGAGCGTCATCCGCAAGGCTGGACTTAGGATACCTTTTTACCAGTTCGGAGAACGCTGAAAGAGCGCTTTCCTGGTCCGCTCTGCTTTTTGAAATTTTGTAGCACTCCAGCCAGAGCTTTCCCAGCCTCAGCCAGGCGTCATCCGCCTTTTCACAATTGGGATAATTCAGGGCGATGCGCTCAAATTTTTTCGCCTGATTTTCCCAGTTCTGATGATATTTGGTCTTGGACGGATTTTTAAGAAAGGCTTGATAGGATTGGTCCGCGGATTGCCAGGCTTGCAGACAAGGGTCTATCGCGCTCAGGCTCAGCGCCAAAACCAGCCCCCAAACCAAATTTATCCGCTTCCGCATCCGCTTAATTTTATTTTACCTGCTCTGTCAGCGTTTGCCAAATATAAAAATTCTGCAGGCATAAGCCTGAGCCATAAAATTTATTTTGAAGGCTTTCCTATCTTGAGCATCACTGCGCTATGCGGGTCAAGATTAGCGGAGAACGCATTTTCAAAATTTCCTAAGTCCTTTTTCAGCCATAAATCCCGCACCGGCTGAGACCCGCTCAAGCCTAATTCTGACCATTGGACCGAGACTTCAAGTTTGCTTTCTCCTTTGTTGAAAAGCGCGACTGCCACGGTTCCGTCCCACAGGGGTCTGCTCCATACAACCGCGCCATCCTTCTCGCTCACCTGAGTCGCCTGTTTTCCCAGCGGGTCCTGGTCAACTTCAATCACTTCCTCATTTGTCAGAAGCGCACGCGTGAATTCATCCATATTGCTCATATCGCATCCGATCAAAAGAGGCGCCGCAAGCATTGCCCACATAGTTATATGGAGTATCTGCTCGTTTTTGCTAAGTCTCGTATCGTGAAGCGTAGGTCCCCAGCCCACTTTCCCTATCACCAGCATATCCGGGTCGTTCCAGTGCCCTGGTCCAGCATAAGGCGCAAGTTTATGCTGTTTGAACCCGATGCTGGAAAGGCTGAGCCAGGAATCATTGATGTCGCCTGTAGTCCTCCAGAGATTACCGCCCACTTCTGCTCCCCATGTCCATACATGCTTCATTCCATACTGGCACAGGCTATAAACAATGTCCCGATCAATTGCATCCAGTTCCTTCCGCATAACCTCATACGGTTTTCGGAAATACTTCTCGCTCAAACCCAGCTTAACCTCCGAGTATGAGCACCAGTCATATTTGAGATAGTCAATTCCCCATTTAGCAAACATCTCCGCATCCTGCTTTTCGTGCTGATAGGATGCTGTGTATCTTCCACAAGTCCAAGGACCAGGTGATGAATATATCCCGAGCTTTAAGCCTTTTGAATGAACATAATCAGCGAGCGCCTTCATATCCGGGAACTTCTCATTGGGAATAATGTTTCCATTCTTGTCCCTTCCGATTTCTCCACATTCATTGCTCTCCCTGCCTTTGCCCCTGCATTGTGGAGAGTTTGGGTCTCGTCCTTGCTCCCAGCCGTCATCTATGTTCACATATTGGAACCCGCGAGCCGCGAGACCGCTATCAATCATCGCGTCCGCCGCGGCTTTGACCTTATCCGCGCTCACACTCAATCCCCAGACATTCCAGGAGTTCCAGCCCATTGGAGGAGTCTGCGCTAATTTATGTTTGCCAGCGATTATCGTCAACTTATTCGTGTCCTTGCCTTTAGCATTGCTCACTGTAATCTCAACCACATAGGTGCCTTCTTTTTCAACCGTGCCAGTGATTATCCCGGTTTTGGAATCCAGAGTAAGATTTGCCGGAAGGTTTTTCGCGCTGAAGCTCAAAGGCTTTTCCCCGGTCGCAGGAATCAAAAACAAAAATGGTCTTCCCGGAGTTGTGCCTGTGACTCGTGGAGCATTGAGCCTGGGTAAAGGCGATTCTGGATGAATAATCTCTGATGGCTCATAACTAGATGCTGGTAGTGAAATCAATAATGCGCTAATACCGGATAAAATAAACATCATAAATTTTTTCATTTTTTCCCTCCTGATTTTTTATTTTACAGACTTTAAAATTAGCATATTTATAAAAATATGGCAAAATAGTCTTAAGATGAAAAATAAAATCTCTTTTTACATTTTGTCCTTTGTTTTGATGATTTTGCTCAGCGCTGATTTGAAAGATGACTATTTCAATTCTATAAAGCTTGAGCCAACTGATACTGAGGAGATGGTAATCTGGAAAGCGGCGCATATTGTTCCCACTCAAAATCAGCTTGAATGGCAGAAGCTGGAATATATCGCGTTCCTGCATTTTGGTATCAATACATTTACCAATAAAGAATGGGGCAATGGCAAAGAGAGCCCTCAGCTTTTCAATCCCACAGAGCTGGACGCCCGGCAATGGGCAAAGGTTCTGAAGGACGCTGGCTTCAAGCAAGCGATTCTCACTGCCAAGCATCATGATGGCTTTTGTCTATGGCAGAGCAAGTACACAGAGCATTCAGTCAAGAATAGTCCCTGGAAGAACGGCAAAGGAGATGTGGTAAAGGAATTTACTGATGCGTGTCGTGAATATGGCTTAAAAGTGGGTATTTATCTTTCTCCCTGGGACCGGCACGAGAAAACTTATGGCACTCCTGCTTACAATGATTATTACAAAAACCAGCTTCGCGAGCTTCTCACCAATTACGGAGAAATCTCTGAGGTCTGGTTTGATGGCGCTGGAAAAGGGAAAAAATGGAAGACGATGCAGAAACTTTATGACTGGGAAGGATATATTAAAATTGTGAGAGAACTTCAGCCAAAAGCAGTGGTCTTCTTTCAAGGAGGGGATTTGAGATGGGTTGGAAACGAGGCTGGAAAGAACAGGAAGAGCGAATGGAGTGTTGTGCCTGAGAATTTTGTGGCGACTGATCCTGACATTGGCTCGCGAGAAAAACTTCTGGAGGCGGCAAAGCAAGGACAGGTTTTACGCTGGCTTCCAGCTGAAGTTGATACATCCATCAGACCCGGATGGTTCTATCATAAGAGCGAGGATAAAATGCTCAAATCGCTTCCGCAACTGGTGAAAATCTATTTCGGAGCCGTGGGCGGGAACGCGGTGCTTCTGCTCAACATCCCTCCTGATCGCCGGGGATTGATTCACGAGAACGACGCGGCAAGGCTGATGGAACTCAGAAAATACCTGGACGAAACTTTTGCCCAGGACCTTGCCGAAGGCGCTCAAAAAATTGTCTCAGAAACCAGCATTGAATACGATCTCGGTTCTGCCAAAACTTTTAATCTGGCTCTGCTCCAGGAAGACATCCAACTCGGTCAACGGATTGAAGAATTTTATCTTGATGCCTGGGACGGCAAGGAATGGAAACCAATTGCAAGGGCAACCACCATTGGATACAAACGCATCCTGCGCTTTGATAAAATTACTGCCCAAAAGGTTAGAGTGCGGATCACTCAATCCCGTCTCAGTCCGAACCTTTCTCAATTCAGCCTGTTCCAAAGCTCGTCCCTTTAACCTTTCAACCTTTAGACCTTTAAACCTTACAAAGCATCCTCACCCTTTTCGCCAGTCCGAATCCGGACCGCTTCCTCAATCGCATAGACAAAAATTTTCCCGTCCCCGATCTTTCCAGTCGCGGCTGATTCCTGGATAGCCTGGATCACGCTCTCGGATTTTTCATCTGGAACAACCAGCTCAATTTTGAGCTTTGGAATAAAATCCACTACATACTCCGCTCCCCGATAAAGCTCAGTATGTCCCTTTTGTCTGCCAAAACCCTTGACCTCCATAATGCTCATCCCTTGAACCCCGAGATTGACCAGCGCGTTCCTGACCTCGTCCAGCTTGAATGGCTTGATTATCGCTTCAATCTTTTTCATTGTCTTCTCCTTTTATTCGTGTCGCAGGCGCTTTTTCCTGCGCACAGATTTATTCAGCTTCCCCTGCATAGGCTGATTCGCTATGTTGGCTCAAATCCAGACCAACATCCTCATCCTCTGGCTCTACCCTCATCCCGATTAACTTATCCAGGATAAAATAAATAACTGTGGTCAGAATCAGCGCATACAAGAGAGTTGCTCCGACCCCTAGAGCCTGAATCAAGAACTGCTTGGGATTCCCGAAAAATAAACCGTTGTTTCCCGCCTCATTGATAGCCTTTTGCGCAAATAAGCCAGTTGCAAGCGCGCCCCAGATACCACCGATGCAATGCACTCCAAAAACATCAAGCGAGTCATCATACCCAAATTCGGTTTTGAGCCTGGTCACAGCAAGGTAGCAAAATACTCCAGCGCCCAAACCGATCAGGATAGAGGAAAGAGGGCTAACAAATCCACACGCAGGCGTGATAGCGACAAGCCCTGCGACCGCTCCTGAGGCGCAACCCAGCATCGTTGGCTTTCCGCGCAAAATCCACTCCAGCAATGCCCAGGTCAATCCTGCGGACGCGGTTGCAGTGTTGGTCGTGACAAAAGCGTTAACAGCTAAACCGTTTGCAGAAAGAGCAGATGCAGAGTTGAACCCGAACCAGCCGAACCATAGCAAGCCTGTTCCAAGCACCGTGAATGGCAGATTATGAGGCGCCATCAGAGTGGTGCCAAAACCCCGGCGCTTCCCGATCAGGATAGCAAGCGCAAGCGCGGAAATCCCAGCGTTGATATGAACCACAGTTCCGCCAGCAAAATCCAGAGCGCCTATGTTCCTAAGCCAGCCACCTGCTCCCCAGACCCAGTGCGCAACCGCGTCATATACCAAAACCGACCAGAGCAGGACAAATATAAAGAAGGATGAGAACTTGATCCGCTCCGCAAACGCGCCAATGAAAAGCGCAGGCGTAATGATGGCAAACATACACTGGAAGACCATAAACGCCTGATGCGGAATGCTCCCAGCATAGTCAGCGTTCGGCTCCAGACCAACCCCACTCAAACCGAGCCATTTCAGGCTTCCAATAAAATGTCCTATATCCGGTCCAAATGAAAGAGAGTATCCGAACAAAACCCATTGCACTCCAACCAGACACATCAGGATAAAGCATTGCATCAGGATAGAGAGAACATTCTTTCGCCGAACCATCCCGCCATAAAAAAACGCAAGACCCGGAGTCATAAGCAAAACCAGCGCTGAACCAAAAAGAACAAAAGCCGTGTCCCCAGAATTAATCATTTCCCTTCCTCCATATTTCCCTTCTTTCGTTCATTAAAAATTTCCCGCTTGGCTGTCTTTCCCTTTTTCCAAAAAGCGCTCAAAGTCCAGATCAACATCCAGCTGGAGCGTAAATAAGCCATCCTCTGGATTGAGCGCGTGATTTTCAAACCATACCCAGCCCAGAATCAGGTCAATAGATTTGGTGAACCAGAAATAAAGCCCCACCCCGCCTCCGCTGAAAACATTCTCTCCGCTCATATAATCAGCACTTACCGCAATCCGGTCCGTGAGCGGGTCCAGAGTCCGGTAATAAGAGACCATCCATCCCAAGCTATGGTCATCGCCGTTCTCGTCTTCCAGAAGGTCAGGGTTCAGTCCCTTATAAACTCCAACCGCAACGCTTCCAAAATTCTGGATACTCTTACCCACATTCAGCTCAAGAATATTAAAATCCGTGACATCTTCCTTAGTGCCCACGCCCCAGATTCCTAGATTTATCCCAGGCGAGTTCGTGAACAGCGCATCGTCCGGAAAACCGATGCGGGCATTAAAGAACAATGGGTAATCGCTCGGATAGAAAAGGTCAATACCAGCCTCGGCTTGAAATTTGTCCCACGGAACTAATCCTATGGTCAAACCAACATCAGTCGGGAAATCAGTGTTATCGTTGAAGTAGCTGTCATAAGTTATGTGCGGGACTTTGAATGGCTGAATGTAAGTAGTGCATGGCGTGTAAAAAGTGGTGGATGGCGTGGCAAACGCAAATTGACCATAACCCACAAACGCCAGGACAAATATCCAGCTTATTCCTTTGAGCGAAAACCATTTTTTTCTAAAGTCAAGTGCCACTCTAACCTCCTCTTAAAAGTGTTTCTGGCTAAAACATTTAAGCAATAGCTGTGCCAAATCCTCAACACCTCTAACATTAACCACTTCTGTCACGCCGCGACAGCCTTAGTATCTGTATCCGCACAGCAACCGTCATAATAAAGAAATAAGAAGACAAAAGACAAGATTCAGAGATTCCATTGTCCAAATGTTTTTTGCCAATTAAGACATTTTTTTGTCAAAATTTACAATTTTGTAATAACAGGGAGGGTTTATTTTTTGGACTGGAAAACCGATGTCCAGTTTGCCTTCAAATTAGTAAGGGATGATGCGCATCGCTTGATTTTGCTTGGTTTTTCTGGGATTGGGTTTCGTGCGTATTCTCCTTATATCTTCTCTTTTTGGAAAGTTTAAGGTTTTTGGCACATTCTTTGCTCATTAAAGGGGGGTTGGTTAAAGGCTTTTATGAAAAGAGAAGGTTAATAAGATGACTTACTTGATGTTCTGGGGCTGTCATATACCGGTGCGGTTTCCGTATCTGGAGCTTTCTCTGAAGAAGGTTCTGGATGCGCTTGGGATTAAGTATGCGGAGAGCGAGCGGTTCACCTGTTGTCCGGAGAATTTCGGGGTCAAATCTATTGGGCATTATCCATGGCTTTTGACTGCGGGAAGGAACCTTGCGATTGCGGAGAATATGGGAATGGATATTGTGAGCGCGTGCAATGGTTGTTATTCAACATTAAAGAGCGCTTTAGCGGAACTGTGCGGAGATGCGCTTATGCAGAGGAGTCTGAATCAAGCTCTGCAGAGGATCGGGATGGAATATCTGGGCACAGTCAGGGTCTTGCATTTTATAGAAATGCTTTATGAAGATATAAGTCCAGCTGGCATCAAGCGCAGAATTCGGATGCCTCTTCAGGGTCTTAAAATCGCGGTTCATCCTGGCTGTCATCTGCTAAGGCCATCCACTCATCTTCGGTTTGACGAGCCATTCATTGCATCTAAGTTTGATGAGTTAATAGAGGCAACTGGTGCAAAGTCTCTTAAATATAACACCAAGTTTCTCTGCTGTGGGGGGTCTTTCAATTACGCTGGGGAAGAGGAGCTTTCTGTTCAAGCGGTGCGAATGAAGTTAAGAGAGCTTAGTGAGTTAGGCGCGGACGCTTTAGTGACCGGCTGTCCAACCTGTTATAGCCAGTTTGAATTAGGTCAAATGATGTTAAACCGTTCAGGAGAAAAGTTTGAGGTTCCGGTTCTTTATTACACGGAAATTCTCGGATTAGCTCTTGGGATGAGCGCTGAAGAGCTGGCGCTGGACCGGCATAGAATTCCAGCTGATCGTCTGCTATCAGCGCTTTCTCAAAGAGAAGCTGAGAGGGCATCAGTTAAGGGCATATTAAATTTTGAGATGATGCGGGAATGTGTGGCGTGCTCAGCGTGCAAGGATGATTGTCCTGCGATCAAGGTCAGCAATGAGAATTTTCAGCCTCACCGTATTTTTGAGGAAATCCTGGCTGGCGGGCTGGATGATGTTCTCAGGTCTAAGGAAATCTGGCAATGTCTGGACTGTTATACCTGCGAGGAGATGTGCGGACAAGGGATAGGGATGAACCGTTTTTTCCGGCACTTGCGAGAAATGGCTCTGGCAAAAGGCTTGGCGCCGGAATCGGTTCAAGGCGCAGTTGATGCTTTTCGCAAAACCGGCTCTGTGACCAAGCCGAGTCAGATGCTGAGGAAGAAGCTGGGACTCAGGGAGTTAAATCCTGCGGGCGCTGAGGATTTGAAAAGGCTTCTTGCCGATTATGAAGATAAGAAGGAGCAAGGTTAAGATGCGCTCTGAATGTGGATATGACCTTGGGATGCGGAATCCTTGCGGATGCGGGATCACCTCTTTCCTGAGCGCCAGGCGGAGGATGTTTGGTGGAGAGCTTATTGTTAGGTCTCTTCATAATATGGTAGAGCGAGGGAATGGTCTAGGAGCTGGATACGCTGGCTATGGGATTTATCCGGAAAGGAAGGACCATTACGCGCTTCATCTGATGTATGAGGATGAACAATGCCGTCAAAGCACTGAGGACTATCTTCGGCTTTATTTCCGCATTTTTGAAGCGGAGCCCATTCCGACCAGGCTGGTCGCGAGCATTGACTCTCCGCCGATTTTTTTCCGGTATTTTGTTCTTCCCAAAGAAGATGCGCTTGAGACGGACTGGACTGAGCCTGCGTGGGACGAGTTTGTGATGAGCCGGGTCACTGAGGTCAACAGCAAAATTCCCGGGGCGTTTGTGCTGAGTTCAGGGAAAAATATGGGAGTATTCAAGGGAGTGGGTTTTCCGCTTGAGATTGGCGAGTTTTTTCGTCTGGATGAGTATCAGGGCTATTGCTGGATTGGTCATAGCCGTTTTCCGACAAATACTCCGGGCTGGTGGGGAGGTGCGCATCCATTCACGATGCTTGACACAGCAGTTGTGCATAATGGCGAGATCAGCTCCTATGGCATCAATCGCAGATATGTGGAGATGTTTGGATATAGATGCACGATGATGACTGATTCAGAGGTTGTGGCTTATCTCATTGATCTACTTCATCGCAAACACAAAATCCCACTTCAGCTCATTCCAGCGATTCTTGCAAGCGAGTTCTGGAAAAACATTGATCTTATGGAGTCGGAGATGAAAAAGCTACACGAGAGCATCAGGCAGGTTTATGGTTCTGCGCTTTTGAATGGGCCATTTGCAATTGTTGTGGGACATCGGGATGGTATGTTCGGTCTGGCTGACAGGGTCAAGCTAAGGCCCATGATAGCGGCGAAGAAGGATGATGTCCTTTATATAGCGAGCGAGGAGAGTGCGATCCGGGAGATATGTTCGGAGCCGGATTCTGTCTGGATGCCCAGAGCTGGAGAGCTTGTGTCTGGGAGCTATGAGGAGGTTCAGCAATGAGAATGATTCAGCCGGATTTCCGTATAGAGATAGACTATGAGAAATGCAGGAAATGTGGCAGATGTGTTTTTAACTGTGGATTCGGTGCGCTCAAGTTAAGAGATAGGGTTATTCCGGAGCCAGAGAGATGCGCTGGTTGTCATCGGTGCGTGAGCTTCTGTCCGGAGCAGGCGATTACGGTTGAGTTGAATCCGCTTGCGTTCAGGCCGAATGAGAACTGGACTCCGGGTCATATCAAAGCCATTTACAAGCAGGCGGAGACAGCTGGGATTTTGCTAACTGGAATGGGCAATGACAAGCCTTATCTCAACATAAACGATCATCTTTTACTGGACGCTTGCCAGGTGACCAATCCGAGCATTGATCCGCTGAGAGAGCCGATGGAGCTTAGAACATATCTTGGCAGGAGGCAGGATCGGTTAGAATTTAATAGGGAAAACGGGAAATGGAGTATTAAGACTCCGGAGCCGAAACTGCTCAAGGTTGAGGTGCCGATATTGTTTGCTCCGATGAGTTATGGCTCAATCAGCTATAACGCTTTTCAGGCTCTATGTCTTGCGGCAAAGGAACTGGATACGCTGATGTACACTGGCGAGGGTGGTCTTCCCAAGGAGCTTTATGCTTATGGAGACCATATTATTCTTCAGGTAGCGAGTGGCAGGTTTGGGGTGCATCCAGAGTATCTGAATGTGGGTGCTGGGGTTCAGATCAAGATCGGTCAGGGCGCGAAGCCCGGAATCGGAGGTCATCTTCCAGCTGAGAAAATCCCCCAGCACATCTCCAGGACCAGGATGATTCCAGAAGGCACAGATGCCTTAAGCCCTGCGCCTCAGCACGATATTTATTCCATTGAGGATTTAAGGATGTTGATCTATGCGCTGAAAGAAGCCAGTGGTTATAAGCCTGTGTGCGTAAAAATTGCGGCGGTGCATAATGTTGCGGCAATTGCCTCAGGAATCCTTCGCGCTGGAGCTGACCAGGTTTATCTGGATGGTTTTCGGGGAGGAACTGGCGCGGCGCCGTTTATCACCAGAGACCATCTTGGGATTCCGATTGAGGTTGCTGTTGCGGTTGTTGACCAGCGTTTGCGGGAGGAAGGGATTCGTCATCTGGGAACGATTGTTGCGGCTGGTTCTGTCAGGTCTGCGGCGGATGCTGTTAAGCTGATTGCGCTAGGAGCTGATGCTGTAGCGATCGGGACTGCGGCGCTTTTAGCTATGGGCTGTCATCTCTGTCAGAAGTGTCATACCGGTAATTGCAGTTGGGGCATTGCCACACAGAGAGCAGAGCTTGTGAGAAGGCTAGACCCGGAATGGGCGGCGGATAGATTGGTGAACCTTGTGAGGGGATGGGAGCATGAGATAAAAGAGGTGATGGGAGCAATGGGCATAAATGCGATAGAGTCTTTGCGCGGGAATCGTGAGAGATTGCGCGGATTGGGGCTTGATAGCGAGACATTGAAAATTCTAGGGGTCAAACCAGCTGGAGCACCGATGGGCTAATTGGGGTCAGGTCTTTACTTTTAACTTATGATACAGTGGCGAGAACAGGAGAAGGAAAATGGAGAATGTAATTGAGGTAGCAAAACAGAGTTTGGTTCAGCGCGGTGATGATTCAAAGAAGGTAATGATTGATGCTCGTGGTGTTCATTATCGGGATTTGAATGAGAGGGTACGGGAGCTGGCGCAGGATGGAGTTTCGCGAATTGAATTGAGGAATGTCAATGGTCAGCGCTATCTGGGAGCAGGTTTGATGTTCAAGGGTCTCAGCCTTTGCATTTATGGCACTCCGGGCAATGACCTTGCGGCGTTTATGGATGGAGCGAGGATAGAGGTTTTCGGGAACGGCCAGGATGCGGTTGCGAACACGATGAATTCGGGCAAGGTGATTATTCACGGACACGCCGGAGATGTTCTGGGATACGGGATGCGCGGGGGAAGGCTATATGTTCGTGGCAATGTTGGGTATCGCGTTGGCATTCATATGAAGGCTTATGAGAAGCAGGTTCCCGTGATTATTGTGGGCGGAACCGCAGGGGACTTTTTCGGCGAATATATGGCTGGCGGGATTCTGGTTCTGCTCGGGTTGTATAGAAAACCAGAGCAAAGGATTGTAGGAGACTGGGTCGGGACTGGCATTCATGGCGGAATGATTTATATTCGGGGAGAGGTTGATAAGCATCAGCTGGGCAAGGAAGTAGGGATTGCGGAGAAGGTTCCGGAGCCGGAGATGGAAGAATTGAGGAAACTGCTTGCTGATTATTGTCAGGAGTTTGGGCTGGATTTAGAGGAGATTTTAAAGAAGCCCTTTTTAAAGTTATTTCCGTTTTCCACCAGACCCTATGGCAAGCTGTATGCGTATTAGGCATTGGCAAATTTTTGTTTTTGATTTATCTTGGGCGTTGTGATAAAAGGCATAGGAGTTAAAAGAGTAAGAAAGAAACAAGAAGAAGGAGGTTTGAGAAAATGGGACCGAAAGAGGTTTTGGAACTGGCAAAGAAAAACGGAGTGGTAATGGTTGACTTGAAGTTTATGGACCTTCCGGGCTTATGGCAACATTTTTCTGTTCCGTTTCATCAGTTAAAGGAGAGCAATTTTGAAGAAGGTTTTGGTTTTGATGGCTCAAGTATTCGCGGATGGCAACCGATTCACGCAAGCGATATGCTTGTGGTTCCAGACCCTGAAACAGGTAAGATAGACCCGTTTATGAAGCCAACTACATTGAGTCTTATCTGCAACATTGTTGACCCGATCACAAAGGAGCCATACTCTCGCGACCCAAGATGGGTAGCGCGAAAAGCAGAGGCTTATATGAAGAGCACAGGCATTGCGGACACAGCTTATTTTGGACCAGAGGCGGAATTTTTTATCTTTGATGGGATCAGGTATCACCAGGACGAGCATTCCGGATTTTATTATATAGATTCCAAAGAAGGCTTCTGGAACACTGGTCGTGAGGAGAATCCGAATCTTGGTTATAAGCCCCGTTATAAGGAAGGTTATTTCCCTGCTCCTCCAATAGACAGCTTACAGAACTTAAGGAGCGAGATGGTTATGGAGCTAGAGGCTCTTGGTCTCAGGGTTGAGGCACAGCATCACGAGGTTGCAACCGCAGGACAGGCTGAGATTGACCTCAGGTTTCTCCCAATGGTTCAAATGGGCGATGCCTTGATGTGGTTTAAGTATATCCTGAAAAATGTTGCCTTCCGCAACGGCAAGACCGTGACATTTATGCCAAAGCCAATTTTTGGAGATAATGGCTCTGGAATGCATGTTCATATATCACTATGGAAGAAGGACAAACCGCTTTTTGCTGGTAACGGATACGGTGGGCTTTCAGAAATGGCTCTTCATTTTGCCGCTGGAGTGTTCCGCCACGCAAAAGCTGTTTGCGCGTTCACAAATCCAACCACTAACTCTTACCGCAGATTAGTGCCCGGATTTGAAGCCCCTATTAATCTCGCATACTCCAGCAGAAATAGAAGCGCTGGAATCCGTATCCCGATGTATTCTCCAAAGCCAGAGTCTAAAAGACTTGAGATAAGATTTCCAGACCCAAGTTGCAATGGCTATCTTGCCTTTTCAGCGCTCCTGATGGCTGGTCTTGATGGCATTGAGAAAAAACTCCCTGCAGGAGAGCCTCTGGATAAAGACATTTACGGACTATCCCCTGAGGAGCTTAAAGATGTGCCAAACACTCCAGCCTCTCTTGAAGAAGCGCTTAAAGCCCTGGAACAAGACCACGAGTTCCTTCTTAAAGGCGATGTCTTCACTCAAGACCTAATTGAGATGTGGATTCAATACAAAATGGATAAAGAGGTCAGCCAGATGAGGCTCAGACCAACTCCCTGGGAGTTCGCATTATACTTTGATTGCTGAATTTTAATTAAGCCAGGCATTTTTGTCGCGCATCAAGTTTGTGCATGCGACTTTAGTCGCACAAGGGACGCAGTCCCTTGACCATCTCTTTAAAAGGACACCGTGTCCTTCTTTTTAAAAAGTGGGTCAAGGGTCTATGACCCTTGGGTCAAGGGTTACGACCCTGCCGGGGGCTTGTAATTATAAGGTTTGCAAATACAGGGGGGCAGGCACTCCTGCCTGCCATTCCTTAATCTGCTTCTGCTGTTCCGCCATCAATTTTCTCCTGTTGATTCCTAATTTCTGATTAGGAATTAACCTGAAATAAATCTATTCAATTGCTCCACATCCTGGCGAATGCGTCCCGGGTCAAGGTCCTGGTCTGTGTAGTATTTTTTCACCGCACTAACCATATTTTTCAAAACATTTATTTCTGAAAAGCCATTAGAGAAAAAATAGTCAACAGCCTCTCGTCTTAAGCTTGAAAGTAAAAAGCTCTGAACTTTTTCTCTGTCCTTTGTAAGGAGCAGGTATTTCTGGTCAAAAAGCGGGTCACCTATTTCAAGCTCCCTGACCAGGTGAATTTTTTTTGCCACCCCTGAGAGCGAATCCTCTGCTAAAATCCTTAGTTGAAAATCCATCTGCCGGAGCTGAAAGATGGATAATTTTGGCGGATTATTTTTACTACCCGGTGTGAGCGATACCCTGGTTTCTCCATAAGCACCAGGAAACCGGATATAAAAACCAGATAAAAGCCCTGTAACAAGCTCCCCACCCAGAGAATTCGCAATAGGTTCCAGCTGAGCCCTTAGCTTCCTCAGCGTCCTCATTATTGATAAGAATGTCAGCAATCCAAACCCTGCGAACAATACCAAAAAAATCCATTCTCCCATCTGATTCATTTAACATACCCTATTCGCGATGATAGAGCTTTGCGCTCCGGATGAATTCCGCCAGAAGCTGAAACTGCTCAGGATAGTTCGGATAAAGCAGTTCCGGATGCCACTGCACACCGATGATAAAACCCTGCTCCGCTTCAATTGCCTCAATAATTTTATCAGGCGCTAACGCGGACACCTTTAACCCCCTGCCAGCTTTTTTTACTGCCTGATGATGCGTGCTATTAACCCAGATAACCTTTTTCTTCCTGCACGGTTTTTTGAAAAGGATTTTAGCAAGAAGGGTGTTCGGTTGAATCTCAACTTGATGCGAGATCTGGTTTGCGGGAAGTTTTTGCTCGTGCTCCAGATGCTTCTGGCATTGAGAAGGTATATCCTGAAAAAGGCTTCCGCCAAATGCTACATTGATGATCTGCTCTCCTCCACAAATGCCTAAAATAGGCATACCTCTTTTTACAGCTTCCAGAATCAATGCCTTCTCAAATTTACTGCGCTCCTCCTTTGGCTTGACCCGCGCATCCGCAAGCAATTCCTCCCCATAATAAAAAGGCGGAACATCAAACGCGCCTCCTGAAACCAAAAGCCCATCAATCCTCTCCAGAATAATTTTAACATCCCTCTGGTCATCGCTTACTGGAATTAAAATAGCCCCTCCACCAGCATCCTGAATCGCGTTAATATACCGCTCCCATAAATGAACTATCCGTTTGCCACTATACTTCTGGCTAAACCTGCTCCCGTCATCTATATCCGCAGTAATCCCGATCAGCGGTTTCATCTGCCTTTCCTCAAAACCCTGCCAGCCATCCTGCCAGAGAGCTTTCCCTTCTCAACAGCTATCTCACCATTAACCAGAACCATCTCAATGCCCAGAGGCGCCTGAAAAGGATTTTCAAAACTCGCAGAATCAGAAATTTTTTCAGGATCAAACAAAACCAAATCCGCGTAAAAACCTTCCTGAATTTTCCCGCGCTCAATAACCCTGAACCATTCTGCTGGCAAAAAAGTGCATCTCTTAACCGCTTCCTCTAAACTTAACAGCTTTCTCTCCAGAACAAACTCGCGGAAAAATCGCGGAAACGCTCCGAAAACTCTCGGATGAGGCTTGCCCTTTGCAAGCACGCCTGTAAAGCCTCTTGCCCCGGAATCAGACCCGAGCATTACCCATGGCTTTTGAAAAATCCGAACCATATTGTCCTCGCTCATTGAGTAAAAAATCGCATTTGGGCTGACCTCTTCATTCTCCAGAAAATCCACCACAAATTCAATCGCTGATCTCTTTTCAGAAAACGCCATCTCCGAGATCGTCTTTCCCTCAAACTCCGCTCTGCGCTCCCCAAAACATTCCGCAACCCGAATCCTGTCCCAGTAGCTTGCTTCATATTGTTTCTCCATATCTTCCTTGATCCGCTCTTTTTCCTGCTTCAGCCTGCGCCTGTATTCCTTTTCCCCTCCTTCAAAAACCCAATCCGGAAGAACAGCGTTCAAACTGGTAAAACTCGCTGTATATGGGTATCGGTCTGCTTTTATCTCAATTCCATCTTTCTGCGCATTCTCAATCAGCTCAAATGCCCGGTCCAGCTTGTGCCAGTTCCTTGGACCCCCTGTTTTCAAATGAGAAAGCTCAAGCCTTACCTTTGCTCTCCTTCCAATGCTGATGAATTCCTCTATCGCCTCTAAAAGCCTGTCTCCCTCAGAGCGAATATGACAGGCAAAAATCCCTTTTGCCTCTGCTACTGGCGCAAGCGCATCCGCAAGCTCATCAGCATCCGTGTAAGTCCCCGGCGCATAAATCAAGCCCGCGCTCATTCCAGACGCGCCTTGCTCAAGAGCGTTTTTTATCTGCGCATGAATTTTTTTCATCTCTTTCTTATCAGGCGCGCTTCTCCTGTATCCGAGAACATTTGCCCGAACCGTGTTATATCCCACAAGCTCAACAAAATTTATTCCGAGCTTCTTCTCCTCAAGCTCAGCAAAATAATCTTTTAGTTCCTGAAAATTTAAGTTTATTCCAAGCTCATCCTTTAAAAATTTCTCCCGCTCCTTCTTCACCTCTCCATAAACCGGTCCCGCACTATACCCGCAATTGCCACCGATCTCGGTCGTCATCCCCTGAAGAATTTTGCTCTCACCGCTCGGAACTACAAGCAAATGATAGTCAGAATGACCGTGAGCATCTATAAAACCCGGACAGAGCGCAAGCCCCTGAGCATCAATCACCAGATCATCTTCTCCCGGCGTAAGCCTGCCTATCTCCTTAATTCTCGTGCCTGAAACCTTCAGGTCCGAAATAAAAGGCTCTCTTCCAGTGCCATCAACTATCAATGCGTTTTTGAAAATTATGCTGGGCATTATTTTTTCTTTGAGATTTTTATGGCGCAAAATTCTCCACACATAGTACACACATCATTATTCTTCGGAGGCCGGCTTTTACGAATCTGTCTTGCTCGCAGAGGGTCTATACAGAGCTTAAATTGCTTCTCCCAGTCAAGCGCTTTTCTCGCTTTGCTCATTTCAAGGTCTCTCTGAAGCGCTAATGGATTGCCTCGCGCTAAATCCGCAGAATGAGCCGCAATCCTTGCCGCAATCACTCCCTCCCGAACCTCGTTCTCGTCCGGAAGACCAAGATGCTCACTCGGAGTCACATAGCATAGAAAATCCGCACCATAGAACGCGGCAAGCGCTCCTCCAATGGCGGAAACAATGTGGTCATATCCGGGAGCAATGTCTGTCACTAGCGGTCCAAGAACATAAAACGGCGCGTTATTGCATAGCTTCTTCTGCAAAAGTATATTTGCCTCTATCTCATTAAGCGGAATATGCCCGGGACCCTCTATCATCACCTGCACGCCTTTTGACCAGGCGCGCTTAGTCAACTCACCAAGAATAACAAGCTCCTGAATCTGACCCCGGTCTGTTGCGTCCGCAATTGAACCAGGTCTTAAACCATCTCCAAGACTCAATACCAGGTCAAACTCTCTGGCAATTTCAAGCAAGCGGTCAAACTGCGCATAAAGAGGATTTTCCTGTTTATTAGACTCCATCCACTCAACTAAAATCGCTCCACCTCTACTCACTACATCCAGAACCCTGCCCTGACGCTTAAACCTGGCAACTGACTCCAGAGTCACCCCGCAATGAACCGTGATAAAATCCACGCCCTCTTCTGCCTGCTTCTTGATCACATAGAATATATCATCCGCTGTCATATCGCGTATAGCCTTGCCCATTCTCGCAGTCTCTATAGCGGCTTGATAAATCGGAACAGTGCCCACTGGAACGCGAGTGGATTTGAGAATTCGTTGCCGGATCAGACTGATGTTCCCGCCTGTGGATAAGTCCATCACAGTGTCCGCACCAGCATCCTCAGCCGCCCTCAGCTTTTTAAGCTCTCTCCGCAAATCGCATAAATCCTCGCTCGTGCCTATATTAGCATTAACCTTGACCCTTAATTTTTCGCCAATACCAATTGGCTGAACATTCTTCCGAACACGATTGCGCGCAATCACAGCTCTGCCCCCTGCAATCAGCCTGCAAATCTCCTCAGGCTCCCTTCCCTCAGCGCGCGCAACTTTAACCATCTCCCTCGTGACCTCGCCCGCACGCGCTCTCTCCAGAACGGTCTTCATCTTTTTCATCATCACTTAATTTAGCACAAAATCATCATAAGGAAAACTTTTTAAAACCAAAATAATTTTTAGCGCAAGACAAATACGAAATATCAATTGCTCCAGTGCCGACTACAAAATTTCACCCGCGACTCACCTCTCTTCCCGCGGATTGCGCCGGCATAAGCGGGATGCGCTTTGCGAAGAAGTCAGCTTACATCAATTCAGGGCTGAATTTCTTGTCCCTTTTCTCGGATTTCGTATATCAGTGGGGCCCAAGTACCCTGCTCCAGGGATTTAGGAGAGATAGGAACAGGCTCTATTCGTGGGTCAATTTTGCTGGCGATTTGAAAAAGTTTCACTCCTTCTTCAAATCGGTCTTTGCCAAAATCCGGAGACACGATTGCCACATCAATATCGCTGTTAGTGCGAAACTTTACACTTTGAAGCAGGCTTTCCGCGACTTCTAGTCATATTCCGCTCCTTCTTTCCAGTAAGTCACGGTTTTTTCAAGATCAAATTTTACCTTTTTAGAATATCATTTTTTCTGCTCGGGTCAGACATTCATAGGATTTATTTTTGGATGGTATTCTCTTTCCCGACAATTCTTTCCACAGCTTCCCGGTATTGCTGAAGCGCAACTGCTGGCGGGTATTTGCCTGTGATGATTTGTTCAGAGAGTAGTTGAAGATGAAAGCTGATTTCAGGATACTCTGGAAGACCGGGACGACTGCGGGTATATGGAAGAAGCGCAAGCGCGGTTTCAGAGATGAATTTATCAGGAGATACCACTGGACTTAGGGCAAGGTCTTTTCGCGGGGGAGTAAAGGCTTGTTTTTGGAACAGCTTTTCCAGACTGGATAGAGAATTAAGTCTGGAAATAACTTCCCAGGCAAGCTCTGGATGTCTGGATGATGGACTTATTACAAATCCGTTTGCGCCAGAGAGGGAGATAAATTCCGGGGCGCCTTTTGCGCCTGAGCCCGGCATTTTTGCCCAGCCGATTGCAGAATCCCGCTCCTTTATTCCCCAGGCTTCTCCGGGCTTTAAGACCGAGGTATAAAACCATGTCCCCTCCAGATAGATTGCGATTTTGGCTTTGCTAAATAGTTCAAAGCTTTTCTCTCTAGCCTTAGGCGAGGTCACCAACTCCACGCTCGCAAGTTTTTTCTCCTGATAAATCTTCCGATAAAAGTCAGCGGTCTGAAGATAGGCAGGCGAGCTTATCACCCATTTCCCAGAACTCTGGTCATAAAGCTCTCCGCCAGCGCCATAAAGCAACATCAGGAATCCCTGCATAGTTGTGGCTTCTCCCATCTCAACTCCAGCGTTGATTTGAAGCGGGATGATGTCGGGAAATTTTTGCTTGAGCTTTTCAGCAGTAGCAATAATCTCATCCCAGTTTTTTGGTTGCCAGGGAAGAGGTATGCCAGCGTCTTTTAGTATCTGCTTATGATAAAAAAGCATACGCACATCTGTCTGTCTCATAATCATATAGGTTTTCCCTTTGAAAGAGCCCATTGCGAGCATTGTGTCATAGTACTGGTCTCTGTCCTGCCAGTTCTGTAGGAACTGGTCTAGTGGTAGCAGAAACCTGGCTTCTGCGAATTCCGGAACCCAGAACTGGTCAAATCCAATCACATCTGCGGAGCGTCCGGATTTCAAATCCAGAGCCACCCTTGCCTTAAAGTCCTCATCCCGGATTCCTGCAGATTCCAGCTCAATCTTGATCCCCATTTCTTTTTCAATCTCCGGAATCTCCTCCTTAAGCCACTGATAGATGTCCGCATTTATACCTGCGGGAACAGCGTTCTCAAGAATGCGCACAACAGGAACAGATGATTCTTCCTGCTTTTTTTGGCAATTAGAAATTAGAGCCAAAGCCACTACTATTGCTCCCCAGATTGCACAGCGATTTTTGAAATCTGTTTTCATACCGCAATTACCTTGCCCAAGCTATCTTGCGGAAGCCAGAATTAGTTGCTTCAAGGCAATAAGCTCTTTGGAATTTTTCTCCAACAAAAATTGAACGAAACCTTCCAAAATTCCCGGGCGCCATTGAGATGTCATAAAATCTTGTCGCATTTCTGGACAGCCCGTAATCTTCTGGATTCAGGTTTGCCCTTTTCGCGGCGCGGATGAAATTTCAAATTTTTTATGGACTTGAAATTCCGAATTTCCACGCTTTCAATCATTTCCCAGTCTTATCCTCTTAAATAAATTTAACCTCAGTTCCGTTCTTTTGTCAATTCGTCGCGGGTTCCAATAAAAAGAGCCTTTAAGCGGGTTTTTTGAGCTTCCCCCAAAAACTGGACAGCTGGCTAAGTTAGGTTTTCGGGATAAAATTTATTCCTATGCTGGATGATAATAAACAGAAGCGGTCAAGGATATTCGCGTCAAGCGCGATTTTGTTTTAGTGTAGAATGATCCGGTATAAAATCACAAGCTCGTGTTGACTCTCATTGTCTTTGAGAAACACGATAGAGTTCTGGTCTGCATAAACAGGCGCCCAGGTTAAATCCGCAAGCAGATTTTTCGCAAGCGGTTTAACCATTGCGTCTCTTAAATCAAGAATTACTGCTGAAAATCCATATTTGTTTTCCTCTTGCTGGAAGGTCTCGTAATCCTTCAGGGACTTGATAAAGGTCTTTACCCTGTCTTGCCCATACACCTGCAATCTACCATCAATATAAACCCTCCAGTCCGGATAACCGAGCGCAATAAAATATCCTCCCATTTGTAATTGATTAAATAGATTGCCTTTCCATTTTATCGCTTTAAGAAAATTAGCCGCGGCCACTGGATATTTAGCAAAATCCAGTCCAGTTCCGAATTGTCTATTTGTTTTATCCCATAAATAAAATCTTCCGGTTATTACACTTATAACAAGAAAAACACATAGCGCGATCCCGAGTAATGCTGATGGAAATTTAAGCGCTGGTTTTAATGCTGAATGCTTATTTCTCAGATTCATTGCCTCGCGTAAGTTAGTAGAAATAACCAGCAAAGATAAGATACAGATAAATGCGATATTGCGAAGAGCTGTAAGAGCAAGAAACAGAAATGCGAGCCAGAGAAGAATATGAGCAAGGCGTGGCTTTTTGAGATTTATGAAAAAGCTCAAGCCGGATAAAACGAGCAGAATGAGAAGCGGTATTTGAACAAATGGGTATCTGAAGGCTGGAAATGGTGGTTGAGCCTCTTCAATTATTTTTTTCAAAAAATTGGAACTGCTGACAATATCCTGAAAAAGCTGGAGCGGAAATATAAAACCCTTGAAATGATAAGGGGTAATGATGGAAGCAAAAATACAGAGGATAAGAATAATAAAAAGTCTTCCGGGGCTGGGGTTTGAATTTTTCAGTCTGAAGAAATAGTTTTCAAAAAGCTCCTGGACAAAATAAGCTGAGATTATCACCAGACCAATGGGCCATAATCCCTCCAGGTTTGCCCAGAGCAATTGAAGAGCTGGTAGCAGAAAAATTTTTCCGGAGCCAGACCTATATTTTTCCAGGAGCAAAAGAAATAGCGCTGTAAAAATATAACTAAACATCTCTGGTCTTAACTGAAATCTAGGACTCATTGCCCAGAGCGAGAGCAGACATAATGGAAACATTACCGGAAAGATATTATCATCGCGCACAAGTTTCCATATTAAACTCCAGAGAATTAGCACTAGAAAAGCTAAAGCCCAGCTTTGTCCAGAGAAACTAAATCCGCGATAAATTAAGTAAATAATCAGCTGAAATAGCCATTGCGCATCAATCCATTCTTCGCCAGATGCGGTAAAGGAATACAAATCCGTTTTTGGAGGACCATTTTGAAAAATAATCTCTCCTGTTTTTAGATGCCATAGAAAATCCCAGTCCTCAATCAGATGAAATCCAAAAATGAAAGCAGTGCTGGCAAGGACCAGGAAAAAAATTATCTGGACTAACCGCTCCCTGCTCTGTTTTTTTTCCTGTCCCATCTTAAAATCGCGACCAGATACACTTTTCAATAACCTCAGCTTGCTCTAAATCAGCTTTGCTGAAAACCCTTTCCAGAACATAGCCTTCTCAAGCTGAAGGCGTTAGTTGCTGAACCTACCTTAAATGAACCCTCTGTTTATTCAAATGTAATAATAGTAGAATAGATATTAGACTGATGAAGCTGTCCACTCATCCAGACCCTGTCCTTGCCCTCCGGGTCTGAGGAGTAGTTATACATCAGATACTGGTTCTCATTTAGCTTAACCAATCCTGCGAAGCTGGTATCGCCTTTGCTCGGAAAATCTAAAATAGGCTCAAGCGAGAGCGTGTCCTTGTCTAACCTATAAAGAGCAGTCCTCTTCTTTGTCCACCAGTAATGAGCAAGATAGTAAAGAGTCTCAACAGAGTCCGGAAGCGCGCGCTTGCCTTTGTCATAAGGTCCCCCAAGACTCCGTCTTCCAATCACATAAATCTCGTCATTGTGTTTGAACACCAGAGGCGAGTCAGGCTTGTATTCACTATCCACGCACTTCCAATCAGAGAGATGTCCAGCCCCTGCCTTGCAAACCTTGCTCGCCCAGGATTTTCCATCCCCTGCCTCGTTCCTGATCACAGCGTAAAGGTCTCCCTTTCTGTCTATTTCAAAATCAGTTTCTGAGCCACCAGTCGCAATAATTGGCTTCTCAGGGTCAACCGGCTCAAAGTTATAACCATCCTTTGTGGTCAAAAAATAAATACCGATTTGAGCGTTCCCTCCTGTGTATTCTCCTTCTCCTCCACAATAAGCAGTTGCATAAGCGGTTCCGTTAATAACCTTTGCACGCCAGAGAACGCATCTGTCTTTAAAGACCTTTCTGGGTTCAGTCCATACTCCAAGGCTCTTCCTCTCCATTGCCCAGATGTGCTTGGGAGCAAAGCTGAACATATTCTTGCCAGCTTGAAAATTGTAATAAATCAGCCTGTCTCCCAGAACCAGAAATCTTGGCTCACGCATATCTGAACCCATAAAAACTTCAGCCTCAAAATCCCAAGTCTTGCCAAAGTCAGGGCTGGAAATGATGTAATGATGAACCATCCTGCTGGCAAAATGAGTCGGCGCAGTCCGGAACGCCAAAAACAACCTTCCCTCAAACATCGCAATATCCAGATTATTATTTGACCGCTGACACTTTACCTCCGCTGGCAAATTCGGGCCCGGAACAACCTGAACCACAGGCTCATACCTTACTCCGCTTAAATTGAAAAGCGCAAAAAGCATCACCGCAACCGAAATCATTGTCCGCTTTCTCATCAAAACCTTCCTTTAATTATTTTGACGCAAGCATCCTGCCTGCTAAATTTGTATAATATACCATCTCAATTAGAATATAAAAACGAGGAAACAAGGATGGATTTTGAGGAAGCGAAGAGATTGGTTTTTTCAAAGTTAGGCAATGTTAATTTGCAGAGGCACTCATTAGCGGTTTCTGCGGTGATGAGGCATCTGGCGCGGAGATTTGGCGAGAACGAAGAGATGTGGGCGCTTGCCGGGATTCTGCACGACCTGGATTATGAGGAGACATTGAAGGACCCGGATAAGCATACGCTTCTGGCTGAGGAATGGCTTAAGCAATACAATTTGCCTGCTGAGGTTATTTCAGGCATCAAGGCGCATTGCAATAAAGCTGAAAGAAACAGCCTGATGAATAAAGCCATTTATGCGGCTGACCCGGTCACGGGATTCATTGTCGCGTGCGCGCTGATAAAGCCTGAGAAGAAGCTCGCGCCAGTGGAGCCTGAATTTGCGATGAAGCGGATGAAGGAAAAAAGATTTGCCGCAGGAGCGAATCGTGAGCAGATCAATTCCTGCGCTGAAATGGGTTTGAGTTTAGAAGAATTTTTTGAGATCAGCCTGAACGCGATGAAAGAGATTGCGGATGAGCTCGGGCTCTGAAAAAGGAGGACCTATGCCTGGAATTGCTGAGCAGTTTCATCAAAACACTGTCTATTCCCGCAAAAAGCCTTTTGCAGGATCAAGGCCGAGCCGGCAAGCAGAGCCGTTTAAGGAATATCCGAATAGTAAGAGGCTCAAGCTAGAGCCTCCGGATTTGCCCAAAGGCTCTTTATGGCAGGCTTTGAAGAATCGTAGGTCTCGCAGGGAATTTATAAAAGAGCCTATAACTAAAGAGCAACTTGCGCTTTTGCTCTGGGCGTGTCAGGGCGTGACCAGCAAAATTTCTGGCTATCTTTTAAGAACAGCGCCCAGCGCTGGCGCGCTTTATCCAGTTGAGACATATCTTGTGATTAACCGTGTTCAGGGAATAGACCCGGGAATTTATCACTGGAACATTCAGGCGCAAGCGCTTGAGCTTTTGAAGCAGGGAGATTTTTCTCGCGAGATTGAAAGCGCGGCGCTTAATCAGGATATGTGCAGAAATGGCTCAGTGGTTTTTGTCTTCAGCGCTATCTTTGCTCGCTCAACTTTTAAATACTCAGACCGGGGATTGCGCTATATCTATATGGACGCAGGACATATCTGTCAGAACCTGTATCTTGCATGCGAGGACATGAACCTGGGATGCTGTGGTATCGGAGCGTTTTTTGATGATGAGGTGAACGATTTGTTTGGGCTTGATTCCAGAGAAGAGTCGGCAATTTATCTTGCCGCAGTAGGAAAATACTGATTCGGAACTAAAACAAAAAAATTTTTTCAAAAAGATATGACAGGAAAAAATAAACGCGAGTTATGCTTTATTTTTTTATTATATCTTATATTGTCCATTATTCTCACTTTTCCTCTCGCGGTGAATTTTTCTCGCTACCCGATTTTTGACCATCTGGACATCGCGCTTTGTTTTTACAATTTCTGGCTTCAGTATTACAACCTGTTTGTTCTCAAGATCAGCCCCTGGGACAATATCCTGTTCAACTATCCGGACATTTACCGGATGACTTTTTTCCCGCTTAATTTGAGCTACGGAGTATTGTCATTCCCTCTTCAGGCAATTGCTGGAACCCCGAAAAGTATCCCGGGCTTCTTTCACTGGATAAGCATCCTGTCCTTTACATTGACCGGATTCCTCGGATTTCTGCTCTTTAAGAAATTCTCTCAAAGCAAAAACGCTGGCATACTGGCAGGAATTCTCTTTACCTTTATTCCATTTCATTACTGGCATCTTCCAAGATGTCATATATCCTGCCTTGAGCTTGTGCTCCTTACAATGCTCTGCTATTTCCGTTTGCTGGAAACCAAAACCATCAGGAACGGAATTTATTTCGGGCTTTCCCTGATTCCCCTCTTTTATCAATCTCCGAATTATCTGGTCTATCTTCTGATTTTTTTCAGCCTGCATATTGTATATATTCTCTTTACCAGCAGGCGCTCTCTGGACTGGAAATGGCTCAAGCTCATTCTTCTGGCTTGCTCGCTCGCGCTTCTCTTCTCAGCGCCCTATCTCATTGCCATAGTCAAAGACATTGTCCGGCTTCCTCCAGCCAGCTTGAGCTCAATCAAAGAACAAACCATTTTTTCCACAGACATAATCGGTTTAGTGCTTCCAGGTTTTAATCAGAAATTATATTCGGCAATAGGCAATTTTGCGGAAAGCCTAGTCGGAGCATCTGGAGTTTCGGGCAAGGAAATTTTCCCTGGCTATCTCCTTTTGCTATCCGGCATTGCTGGAATTTTTCTCGCCAGAAAAAAAATCAAAGCATACGGCTTCTGGCTGAGCATCCTCCTCGTCTGCCTTGTTTTAAGCCTTGGACCTTATCTCAATATCGCGTCCCACACTTTCACCTATCTGCCTCTCCCATATTTTTTCCTCCGTAAAATCTTCCCCTTCTTCCTCATAGACCGCACGCCTGTCCGCATAATCATCCTGGCGTTCCTTGCTCTTGCTGTGTTTTCCGCAGGATTCTTTTGCTGGCTGGAGCAGAAAATTCCCGCGTCAAGAGGAAAAATAGTTCTCCTTGCTCTTTCCGCGTTTGGCTTACTGGAATTAAATCAGGCTCCTATAAAACTTGACCGGATCAATCTCCCAATTTTTTTCCAACAGCTCGCTCAGGAGCAGGAAGAGTTTGCGATTCTTGACCTTCCATATCTCCCTGACATTTATCAATACTCAGCATTTTATCAGATGTATCACAAGAAGTATGTTGTAGAATATCCGATTCGGAAGGGCGCGGAGACTTTTGTTAATTATCCTTTATATTTATATATGCATAATCCTGAGAGATTTTTTGGGCTTGGTCCGGAGATGCAGGCGCAAGTCAAGGACACTCTCCGGGCTGAGTTCAAGCGCAGGAAAATAAAATATGTTATTATCTGGCTAAAATTTATTGAAGAGAATCATAAAAATAAGCTGGATAAATTATTGAACACACTTGGTCCGGAAAAAGTTTTTGAGTCCGAGAACCTTTTCAGGGTATATCAATTTAAAATTTAAGTCAGGGAGAAGGGAATTATGTCAGAAGTCGTAATTAAGGTTAAAAAGCTTGATGGGAAAAACCAGGCTATAAGCCTTCCTCAACGCGCCACGCAGGGCTCAGCTGGCTTTGACCTTATGGCGAGCAATGATGAGGAAATCGTGATTGCTCCGGGCGAGCGAGCGCTCATTCCAACAGGAATCGCAATTGAACTTCCTCAAGGACTTGAAGCACAGATCAGACCGCGCTCTGGCTTGGCATGGAAATATGGCATCACTTTACTCAACACCCCAGGAACAATTGATTCTGACTATCGCGGGGAGATAAAAATTATTATGATCAATCTTGGCAAAGAGCCATTTCGGCTAAAAAAAGGAGACAGAATCGCGCAGATGGTTATTTCGCGCTTTGTTGAATGCAAATTAGAAGAGGTAAAACAATTGACTGAAACCGAGCGGTCATCAGGAGGATTCGGACATACTGGTATATAAATTGTCAACCGCGGACAGATGTCCTTCAGAGCTTGAAATACAGTATAGACATCACAGAAACAAGCCAGAGCAATATATTGATCAAAAGAGGCTTGTCTCTGAGAAATAACTGGGTTGGGTCTCCTCCCTCTCCCTTCTGGTGCACCAGGTATAAATACCGAAAAATTCCATAGCACACAAACGGAATAGTCCACGGCAGATGGTTGGTATGAAATTTCTCAACCACTGAGGGCCACATAGTCCAGAGAGAATACGCCATCACCGTGCTCGCAGTTGTCACCGAAATCATCTGGTCTAAAAAGTAAGGGCTATATTCAGCCAGGCTTTTCCGATGCCGAACAGCATCTTCTCCCTTAAGCTCCAGCTCCTGACGGCGCTTGGCAAAGGACAGAAACAGAGAACCCAGAATGGTGCAGAGTATTATCCAGGCTGAAATCTCCACCTTGATCGCTTCTCCGCCAGCCGCTACCCTGAACACAAATCCAAGCGATACCACAAACACATCAATAATAGCAACATTCTTTAACCAGAAGGAATACAGAAAATTGATTATGAAATACGCGGATAAAATCAGGAAAACATCCCAGTTTAAATTCCAGGCAATCGCAAATCCGCCAAGAAAAAGCGCGAGCGCAAGAACCTGCGCCTCCCACGGTTGCACCCTTCCAGCCGCAATAGGTCTTTTTTTCTTCTCCGGATGCAACATATCTTTTTCCCGGTCAAAGATGTCATTCACCAGATAAACCGAGCTTGCGATCAGGCAAAAGCTCAGAAAACAAAAAACAGATTTGTAAATCAAATCCAGCGAAAATAAATTCTCACTGAACGCAAGCGCGGCAAACACAAGCAGGTTCTTCACCCACTGCCTTACCCGCATCGCTCTGATCAAATCTTTTATCTTATTCATCTCTCTCTTCGGGGTGCAGACACTCCTGTCTGCACACAACTTTATCCTAGGTTCTCACCGCCACTGCAGGATTTCCCACAACTACAGCTCGCTCCGGAACCTCTCTATTCACCACTGCTCCTGCGCCTATCACTGCATTCTCTCCGATCTCAACCCCATCCAGAATAATCGCGCCAGCGCCTATCCAAGCTCCTTTTTTTATCTTTATTCCAATTGCAGTGATTCCCTGTTCCTTAATCGGCTTTCCTGGATTAGTGTAGTTATGGTTCACCGGCATAATTTTCACGCCCGGCGCAATAATCACATCCTCTCCAATCTCAACCCTTCCTTGACCTGTGATCACCGCAGAAATACCTATCACTGCGCCTTTTCCTATCTCTATCCCGCTACCAGCAAGACCACGATAATTATATACATCAAGAACCGCATCTGGCATAATCCGAACCCTGTCCATAATTTTCAATCCACCAGGCCTTCCTTGCAAAATTACCCGCTCACCAATATAAACACCTTTGCCTATCTCAATCCATCTGCTCCCGAAAATCTCCACCCCTCGCTCTATCGCTATCCAGCCTCTGCCCCTGATCAATAGCCTCCAGCAAAGCCAGCGCAAAAGCAAACCCAGAGCAGTCGGAATCCTTCCCACGCACACATTCAACAACTCCTCCGCAAGATTCCTGAAAAAACCTCCGCTCTTCAATTCAAAATATCTCTTTAATTCCGACATTTTTTGTATTTTATCTTAAATCTCTCTTTTTAATAAATTATGCGAGAGGGCTTGCTCGCGATTCTCGGAAATCCGCACTCTTGCCCGCATTTAATCTTCTCTTCCAAGAAGCTCCTCCAACCTTTTCCTTCCCCTGAACATCCCCTCAAGCAATCCTACGCTCAAACCCAGCAAATAAGAAAGATGATGAAAAAAATATGCAAATGGCATCAACAAACTTAAACCTACCCTGTATGATGACCTCAGCAAACTGCTGATGAAAAATAATAAATAATAAATAGCGCTCATAATTAAAATGCTTACAGGATTCAATATCGCAAGAATCAATGCTAAAAGAATCATCAAACCAGCTACAGGAATCTGCCAGCTCCAGCTATACATATCCGGATATAGCCAGATCAAATTCCCGTTCTTTCTTCTAAACTGAAAATTACGCTTGAGAAAACCCAATCCAAAAGCGCGTCGTTTATGAATCACACATAGCTCAGGGAAAAACCAAAATTCCCTTCCGGTTTTCTTCTTGCTCCAGTACACAAACTCGCTGTCCTCTGCGCCATACCCTATCTTCTCATTAAACCCCTTAACCGCATCAAAAATCTCGCGTCTTAAAAAAAAATTTGATAAATGAACCATACCAGGACGAGCAGGAAAGCAATTTCCATTTTTCAAATAAGCTCTACTGCCCGCGCCAAAATACTGGTCTCTTAAAAGCATATCCGTAATCTGCTCCTGCCAGCTCATCCGCTCAAAGCCTGTATTTGAGCCTCCCACTCCAGCTATCTCAGGATTTTCTTCCAGAATTGTTCGCGCGCGAAAAAGCCAATCCTCAGGCGCAATTGCATCATCATCAATAAATGCAAGATATTTCCCGCACGAGTCTGCCACCGCAAGGTTTCGCCGTTTTGCAGGATTTTGCTCCGAAACCACAAGAAACTTCACGCGCGGATCATTCACCTCCGGAACATCAGCGCCAATTACTCCAATAATTTCAAAACTTTGCTCTCTCTGCTTGAGAAGACTGGAAAGACACGGCTCTAGCTCCCCTCTTCCAAAAAGAACTATCACTGAAAAATCTGGGCGCTTTTGACTCATCCTTTTAGCCCCAGAATAGACATTCCCATCCGCGCCTGAGTTTTAAAGCTGTGCCAGCTTCTAACCCGACTCAGCCGTGATGCAAGATACCCGGGCCTTAGATAAAATTTCCGGTATGCCTTATTCAATGCCTTTTCCATATCCGCTCTCTTTAAATTCTCCTCCCAGACAGGCGCCTGAAAATTCGGTCCGGGATTTTCCGCAAATTTCCGCCACACATCATCCTTAATTATTCCACGCTCCAGCGCCATAGAATATATAGGTGTTCCTGGAAAAAGCATCAGCATAGAAAAATGGACATAATCAGGTTTAAGCTCCATCGCCAGATCAATAGTGCGCGAGAGTGTTGTCTCATTCTCCCCTGGCAAGCCAATCATAAAATACGCAAGCGTCTCTATGCCTGCTTTATGCGCAGAGATAAAAGCCTCGCGCGCATCTTGAATAGTGATCCCTTTTTTAATTGCCTCTAGTATATCCGGGTCTCCGCTCTCCACGCCAAAATGAATCCTCGCAAGACCCGCGCGTTTAAGCAGAACATAATCCTCTGGCTTTAAGTCCCCTACCCTTGCGCGCACATCCCAGGCTATCTTTAATTTTCTCTCCAGAAGCAATTCCGCAATCTTCAAAACACGCTCCCTGCTCGTGGTGAAATTATCATCGTAAAAAATAACCTCCCGAATCCCGAGCTCAGCGCATCTTTCCATCTCCGCAACAACATTCTCAGCGCTCCGTGCCCGAAACCGCTTTCCAAGATGAGGCCTGTCGCAAAATACACACTTATACGGACAGCCACGGCTGGAGATAGCAGTGGTCGCAGGCTTGTTCGGACTTAAAACTGAAAAATAGTTTTCAATGCCCAGAAGCTCTCTGGCAGGAAATTTCAATTTATCCAGGTCCATAATCGCGCATAGCTGTCTCTCTGTTTTTTGCTCAAAATTGTTTGCGCTCAAAATCCCTTCAACCTCTGGCAATTGATTGCCAGAGATAAATTTTTCCAGAAATAACCTCAGGCTGTCCTCAGCCTCGCCCAGCGCAACATAGTCAAATACACCGAGCTTAAGAGTTTCTTCCGGGAAAATATGTGGATGCGGACCACCAGCAATAATTCTGGTTTTCGCTGAGCGTCTTTTAATCCTCTCCGCCAGGTCCATCGCATCCAGAAGATGAAAACTCAAGACCGTGATTCCGATCAGCTCAATTCCTTTTTCCATAACTTCCCGCGAAATCTCCTCCGCGCTCAAGCCCTGATTGTCCGCGTCCCTGACCAGAACATCCACGCCCGGAAATTCCTGCAACTGAGCCGCAAGATACAAAATGCCCAGAGGCGGAAACGCTCCACGACTGGACTCAACCTCTCGCGGAAGAATACTCGGAACTGATTTTCTAGTTGGCGGATACACAAGCGCAATTTTCATTTCTTGAGCCTCAAAATCAAATCCGCAAGCAGACCCAGAATAAAAACCTGAACCGAAGCAACAACTAAAAGCACAGTAGTGACATCCATAAATTTTCTAATAACAAAAATGCTCACGCTCGCAACCAGGCATGCGATTATGAGCAAAAGCAGGCTAAGCGGAACGAAAAATTTTAAAGGATTGAAATAGACCAGGGTGCGGAGCAACAGAAGCGCAAGGGAGCCAAGCTCGTATAAACGGAACTTGGACTCACCTTTGCGAGGAAGATAGTCAATGTCCAAATAATCCACAAGATAGCCATCACTTAAAAACACCAGAGTCAATGTGGAGGTTAACGAAAATCCATCTGGCAAAATTGATAGGTATTTCAGAGCAACCGATTTAGAAAAAACACGCATTCCAGAGTTCAAGTCCTTAATCTCAAAACCGGAAAGCCATCTCACCATTCTCACGATCAGCCACTTTAAAATTCTTCTTGACAAAGCCTCCACTCCAAAATCACTTCTTCTCACAGAAATCACCATATCCGAGGCTTCGCTTTTTTCCAGCAGAAGCGGAATTTTCTCAGGCATATAACTCCCATCTCCATCAATAATCAGAACCCTGTCCGCTCGCGCAGAACGGAGACCGCTCTTGATCGCCGCTCCATACCCGCGATTCTTTTCGTGAGTGACAACCTTTATCCCGTGCTCCGCACGATAAACCGTCAAAATCTCCGCAGTCTGGTCATCGCTTCCATCATCAACAACAATAACCTCAACAGGCTTATCCTTCACCACCTCCAGCAATCTGTCCAGAAAATCGCAGATTGCCTCCTGCTCATTATAAACCGGCACAATAACAGAATATCTTGGATTCTCAATCTCCATTTTTTCCTCCACATTCCCCTACTCTTGCCTCTAGCCAGTATGCGTCATCATAGCTGAAATTTGCCTTTGGTCCTGAATCAGTAATTAGGCTTATTTGAGAAAAATCCTTCACCTCTATTTTTTGCGCCTCAGCTGTTTTATCCCTTAAAAAACGCGCATAACTTAATTGACTTTGTCCCTGCCCAAGAGCAATGACCATAAAATTTACCCCATCGCTTTTATTTGAAAATGATGTAGTATAAATCGCAGGCTGAAAGCACAAATCTCCAGAGCTGATATGAAAATCCAGCCTGGAAATTTTCGCTGGTCCAGGTGGTTGTTTTAATCCATAATAAACATTGCCATCAATATAAAGAGCCTCTGCTTTTGGCATCCACCATTCTTTTAGGTTATCCTGATCAAGCTCTGTTGCCAGATATTTACTCCCTGCGCTCAGGTCTTCACGCAAAAAAACTTTAAGCCCAGGAAATTCAAGAAATATAGAATATCTTTCAGTAGAAATAACCTCAGCCAGCTCTTTAACTTCTCTGCTCTCCATATCAATGATAAAACAGGGAAAGTTATTTTTAGCCAGAGATTGAGTTGCCTTTTTGCTTACAGGTATCACGGTTTCAATTCTATCATAGAAATACAATATGCCTATTGCGGAGCTGGAAAAGCATACGGAATCCTGCGCAGAAACCATTCTGGACTTCAAGCTATTAGCCAGATAATAATAACGCGCGTCTTTTGTTTTAAGGCCAAGATAATCCGGAAATACAAACGAGAGAAGGATTATTATAGTAGCCAGATTTTGATGATTAAGTCTGCTAACTGTTTCAGTCAGAACCAGAGCCAGAAGCGGGAACAGATAATTGAGATAGACAAAATGCCTGCTAACAAGGTTGGACGCGGAAACCCAGAGCAGAATCAGAAAAATAATCCAGAAAGAAATAACAAATCCCAGCTTTTGTCCGCGACCTAAAATCAGCTTGAGCGCCGCCAGTAAAATCAGGACCAATGCTGGCTTACCTGCAATCCATTTCAGATGCTCAAAAAATTCCATATATGTCCCGGAATTAAATAAGTACACAGGATTGCTCCGTGTCCAGGAATGAGCAAAAAGAGCAACCTCGCCTGCGATTGACCGCATATATAGAATCAGCGCAAGGAATAAAATCATCTCAATTACAAACAATCCCGCAAGCCATTTTCTCTCTGCGGGTTCACGAAAATAAATCAGAAAAAGAGCAGGTATGGCAAGATAACCAGGCCAATCAGATAAAGCGATTAAGAGCACGCTCAATAGCAAGGGCAAAATCCATTTCCGAAAAAGAACCTGCCTCGCTTTCTCAAAACAAAACAAAAACAGGCAGATGCTGAAAATACTGAGCGGTTCGTAATTGGTAATGAGTCCAAGCCGAAACGAGATGGGAAAAAACAGCGCAATGAGCCAGAAGATTGTTCGCTTTTCTCTGGAGACCATTTGCGAAAGCAGAAAAATTGAGCCGAACATAAGAAAAAGACAGAATCCCCGGCTTACCCATTCGTGAACACCGAAAATCCGGTAAAGAGCATAATATATAATATGAAGAAGGGGTGGATGAGCAGTATGATAAAATTTCTCGTCATTGACCTCCGCAATCACTGGAAGAAAATGATTATTGACAACGCCTGATCTTAGATGATGCACGGCTATCATCTCCTGAAACCCTGCTTCAAACTCGCCGACAAATGGCTGAACCAGCTTATGCGCCTGAAGCGCCAGAAAAATCAGTATAGCGAGAACAACCGCTATTTTCCCCGCACGAGTCATTTCCTGGTCCGCTCCGCAGGCGCTCCTGCCTGCGCGCAATCAAGAAAATACCTCCAGGTCTCGCTTAAGCCTTGCTCAAGCTGGATTTTCGGCTTCCATCCAAGCGCCTTGAGCCTGGCGCAATCCAGCACATTATACTTTAAATCCGTTTTCCGAATTGGCTGAAATTTTTTCCGAAGTTTTTTCCCGCTAACCTTCTCGCAAAGGCTGATCAAATCCTTGAGCGAGGTCCCCTTGCCAGAGCCTATGTTAAAGACCTGATTCCATTTTTGCTTCTCAATCAAAACCAATAGACCCTGAATCAAATCGTCAATATAGATATAATCCCGAATAGTCTCGCCTTTTCCGTAAATCACAAATTTTTCTCCCGCAATCATCGCTTGAAAAATTTTGCCAACTACTCCGTGCCGGTTCAATAACTCCTGATAAGGTCCAAAAGGATTCCCGGGCCTGATGATCAGATAATTAAGCCAGCCAAGTCTGCCAGCCATCATCAACAAATCCTCAATAATCAGCTTGACCAGCGCGTAAAAAGAGCCTGGCATACGCTCCGCATCCTCTGGAATAGGCTTCTGCTTTTTTGCCTCTCCGTAAATGGTTCCGCCAGAGCTGAAATAAACCAGACCAGCTATCCTGGGACAGGACCTTTCTCTCAACATCTCAATCAGCTTTATGCTCGGCTCAAGATTCTCCTTGAACTCACGCTCAGGGGTTTCCGCAGAATCCGCTGGAATCGTGGTATGAACCAGATGAATCAGGATGTCTCCCTTTTTCAAAATCCGCCGGATTTTTTCCGTCTCTTCAATCCCAGCCTTGATATACTGGTCAGGCTTAAAAAATTCAGGCGCTCTCGGATCAAAAATAATTGTCTGAAATTTTTTCCAAAAACCGCCCTGCTTTAAAAATCTGAGAAGGCTCTGACCTATAAACCCAGACCCTCCGATCAAAACAAGTCTCTGTCTCAATTTTCCTCCAGATAAATTTTTTTAACCATCTCCGCGTGCTCTTTCATCCGGACAACTAAACCCGGTTCTGGCTCAATCTTCCTCATCCAGTCTTTGCTCTTTAACAAGCCCTCTATTGCCCCCCGAAGCGAAACCGCATCTCCAGACTTAAACAAGGTTATCCCCTTGCTTTCCGTGTTTGTGAGAATCCCTGGCTGATCCGAAAGCAAAAGCCTGGTCCCGGTGAGCAGAGCGTATTTGGGCACAAGCGGACAATTTTCCTGCCAAAGGCTCGGAACAACCAAAAGGTCAATACCCTTTAAAACCTCATTCATCTGACCGAGGTCAAAGGTTCCAAGCCATTGTTGATGCTTTATCCTCTCCAGCCCGAGTGAGTCAAAATAGCTTTTCTCAGCAGGGTCTGCAAGCGAGCCATAAATTTTCAACTCAAAGCTGTCCTGATCAGAAATCCCGGCAAGCGCATCTGCCAGAATATGCAAGCCCTTATGAGGAAGAATTTGTCCGATGAATCCAATTCGCAATCTCGCTGAGGGGCTTTTCTCGTGTGCCTGAAAAGGCGTATCGTCAACTCCAAAATCCAGAAGTTTTGGATGATGAACCTTGAGACCGCTCCGGTTAAAAGTTAGCAATGTGAGCGGATGAGCGAAAATCACTGCTCGCGCCTCTTTAAAAATCTTCCGGATCGCCTTATCACGCTTCTTGATCAAATCAAGCTCCGGACTTGCTCTCCAGTTTCCAAGCCAGATGGGCATATATTCCCTTGCCCATTTATCCAGCCTCATGTTTTCAAACAGCCAGCTTTTGTCAAAAAGACAATACAGACACTTCACACCCTCGCGCGGTCCATAACAAATCGTCAAATTCCTGTCCAGCATCTGCCCGCGCGGACAGAGACTAGAAAAATCCGTAATGGTCATAACCAGTTTTTTTTCCTGCGCAGATGCAAGGCTCATTCCAAGGGAAAGCCCGCCCAGAAAATAAGTGGCGTGAATGATGTCCGGCTGAAAATCTCCAGTAATATCCTCAAAAATCCTGTCCATCTGCGGGTCAAAAAAATAATCCTCAAAGTTATCAGGCTTGATCTTTTTGCAAATCCGCTCAACATTGACCCCCCGATACTCATCCCGCACCGTGGAAAGAGGCGCAGGCTCTTTCAATTCCCTTAACGCAACCACCAGAACCTCATCTCCGAGAGTTTGCATCTCTCTCGCAAGCTCAAAGGTATAAACCTCTGTGCCCCGAAAATGCTCAGGCGGAAACCGATGTGTCAAATACAAAATCCTCATAAAATTTAGGTAAATACCTCCCTGCAAAAGTTCCCATTATCTTAGTAGTATAAACCAGTCTCGTTTAGAGACAAAAAGCGGAGATTTGCTCAAAATGGCTGATCCCTTTCCAATAGAAATCGCCATAAATGATCGGCATGGCTATTATGGGAACAGAGACCGCTTCATTGAACCGGAAAACCTGCCCGCGGGCAACCTTAGGGTAAAGGAAAAATTTTTGCTGTTTCAGCTCCGGACAAGCCTTTACTTTCATTTTTTCTTTACATAATTTTTTAGATATGGTACAATTAAAAACAGTTTCAAACTGAAACTAAACCGCAATGGGAGTGCCTTGGCAGGAGGAAAAAGGAAAACAATAATCAGGGAGATAGATGAGCGAAATAAAATTTTGGGCTTAGTAATGTTAGTAGAGAACTCTAACCATACAAAAGATGCCAGTATAAGTCTGAAAAAAGATTTTATTTATATTACCGGCTTAATGCTGATAGTTCTAAGCCTCTTTGTCCCTAATTTGATTTTACGCACCTCAGCGATTGATCTGCCCTGTGTCCCAGATATTGCGTCCCAATCCTATCCCCATAGTGTTTTTATGGCAAGGGTTTATAAATCTCTCCATTTCCCGCTCTGGGATCCTCATAGCTGCTGTGGAATGCCTTTTCTGGCTTTTTCCCATAATAGCGTTTTTTATCCGCTGATGTTGATTTATATGCTTGCTGATTTTTTCAAATCCTCTACCATTATTATACTCATTCAATTTTTAATTACAATTATTTCCACTTATTTACTCTTTAGATATATTGGCCGAAAATATTTAACCTCAGTAATGGCGGCAATAAGCTACACGCTGACCGGATTATATTTCGTGCATATCAATAGTAAAGTTGATCGAACCATAAGTTTTGCGCCTCTAATGTTATTAGCCACCATAATGCTGACAAAAGGCAAAATCAATAAAAGCTTTATCACATTATTAGTCGCTTTCACTTTTGCCTTTTTGGGAGGAGATATTGAAAGTCTTTTCCTGATTATAATGTTTGATTTTGCATTTTTACTTCTACTTACCAAACCCGGAGAATGGCTTAAGTTAAGCCTTATCTTCGGATTAGCCATCGCTTATGGCCTTTTTCTATGTATGCTCCAGTTTATACCTTCCGTTGAAATGCTCCGTTTTTCAGTGCGAGGCCAGGGCTTTCAATTTAAGACTCAATTTAATTTAATAAGAGATGCTTTTCATTCCATTTTTTTTATATTTTCTACTATTTATCCGGTACCGATGCCCCCCGACTTGGCAGTGGGAGCCAATCCCAATCTCAGTTCTGTTTATTTTGGCTTTTTTTGGTGGCCCTTTTTTATCAAAAACTTTTCCGCACCCGAATCCAGAAAAATCAGATATATATTTATACTATTTCCTATTTATATTTTCTCATATATAGTTCCGGGTTTAAGTCATTTAAGGAATTTAATTCCGCTGATAAAAAGTTTTGTTTTGCCCATTTTAATTTTTTGCCCGATTTTTCTAGTTTTTTTGTTTATGGCAAGCGCGGGCTTTGATAATTTTCTCTCACAGCCATCTCCTACGATTTCAAAAAAGACTGGATATTTTTTTTGGATATACGGCTTATTATGCTTATTCTTTGGGATATTATTCAAACAGGCGCCTGCGATCCGCATTCTTTTGGCAATCCTGCTTTTTTCCTTTCCCCTCTGGTCAAAAATTGTAAAGACAAATTATGCGTTTTTAATAATTGCTCTGGTTGACATCTATGGAATGGCGCTTTGGTATTTTCCGCGTTCAAACGAGCCAAAATATAAATTGGAGCCACAATTTTTGAGGATAGCGGCCAATACCGAGCAAAAGGAGAGATATATTGTAAAAGCCATTCCCACCTGCTCCCGGATTTTTTATGGCGCGGGAATGATCGTTAAAGCTGACACTATAGACTCAAACATTCGGGTACCGCTCAAGCATTATGCAGACCTGCTTGCTCTTCCCTTTGAAGGGCTTTTTACTAAAAAAGATAATAAACCTATTTTTTTTGAGCATGACGCTTGGCGTAGGATAGATAATATAAATAAAGCGAACTTATGGATTTTGAACTTGCTTAATGTAAGATGGGTTTTTTCCGGAGTGTATATTCCAGGTGATATTCCGGGAGTTGACTTGCTTCTTAGAGAAAGCGGCTCGGTTTATGTATATGAAAATCAGACGGCTTTGCCCCGGGCTTTTACGGTTAATCAAGCCCGGATTTTATCATCGGATAAAGAGGTTTTTGATTTGATTGCGAGTTCCACTTTTGACTATCGGAAAGAGATTTTATTATCGGACCGAACCGCTCCCCGTCTGGATTTAGAAGGAGAACAGAGTTTCTCTGATTTCATTAGCTTAACCAGACCCTCGGCAGATCGGCTTGATGCCATAGTCCACAATCATGCTTTTTGCTATTTGTTCCTCAGTGAAGTTTATTATCCGGGCTGGAAGGCATTTGTTGACGGCACGGAGGCAAGAATCTGGAAAGCCGATTATGCGTTCAGGGCTGTATATCTCAATCCTGGGAGGCATTATATTAAATTCATTTACGCCCCGGTTTGCTTTCGGCTCGGTCTCTATTTCAGCTTGGGCTCCATTTTGGCGGGCTTGATAGCCTTGAGCTGGAAGTATAGAGTAATTTTATCTAGTTTGCTAAAGTTGAGAGCGCGTTAATAACATGCTAAAATGCGCAATAAATTGGAAAATAGCCTTTCAGGAGAAAGGAGAAAATTATGAAGAAAACGGCGATGGTTTTGAGTAGAACAAATTTCGGAATCAACAGGAGAGGGTTTGTCAGGTCCGGATGTGCGCTCTGCGCTGGATTGATGGCAGGCACAAATGTTTTGCGTGCAGAAAAAACGAGCGGAAAACTGCGTATCCGGGTCATATTCGTTATGCACGCAATTAAGCAGAACAAGCCAGATTGGCCTTATCTTGGATTTGATTTTGCGCCAGTATTGAGCGAGATAAAAAACACATTGACAAACGCCTTTCCAGATATAGAGTTCCTTTTCTCCACTGCAACCGGCGCGGTTCAAGCAAACGCTATTCTGGCAAAAGACCTGTTCTCAAGGATTGACGGCTACATTGTTTATCAGATGAATAACTGGAATCTAGTTGTCCAGAGCATTGTTGCAACTGGCAAGCCTGTGCTTTTTGTGGATTACACATACGGAGGCTCTGGCGGGGTTCTTGTTTATTCTGCAATGCTATCTCGCGCAGGCGTCAAAAATCTTGGAGTCGTATGCTCACAGAAAACCCAGGACATTATCTCCGCGGTGAAATGCTTTGAGCTTTTGAAATCAGGAGCTTCAGCATCGGATTTTGCCCGGGCAGTAACGCAAGTTCGCAAGGAGCGGACTCCGAGTCCAGGAGACCTTACATTTTTACCAGACCCGGTTCCTGCAATCAGTATTGATGATGTGCTTGCCCGGATGGCTGAGTCAAAAATTCTTGCGGTCGGTTATCCCGGGGTTTCGCTTATAGGCATCCGTGAAATCCCGATGGAAAAGGTCTCATTTGCGGAGCTAAATTCTGCCTGGAAAGAAGCTGACCAAGACCATGCGTTTGAGATTGCAAAGCGCTGGCAGAATTCCGCGCAGGCAGTCAGGGATGTTTCAGAGGAAACGCTTATAAGCTCTGCGAAGATGTATCTTGGAATGAAGAGTTTGCTTAAAAAGCATCAGGCAAATGCGATTACAATCAATTGTCTTGTTGGCTTTTATAGCAAAGCCATTCAAGCATATCCCTGCCTTGGATTTTATGAGTTAAATAATGAGGGCTTGGTTGGAGCTTGCGAGTGCGATGTGCGCTCAGCGGCAACAATGCTCGCGGTAAATTTCTTAACAAATGGCAGACCCGGATATATCTCAGACCCGGTTTTGGACAGCTCTGAGCGAAGGATCATTTATGCGCATTGTGTTGCATCCAACCGTGTGTTCGGACCTGATGGACCGGAGAATCCGATTGAAATCCTGACTCATTCCGAAGACCGAAAAGGCGCATCTGTGCGTTCAATCCTTCCATCAGGCTATATTGTCACCACTCTGGAGTTTGCGCCAGAGAAAAAGCAGGTGCTATTGCATCAGGCAAAAGCAATTGGTAATGACCCGAATGACCGCGCCTGCAGGACAAAGCTGGTGGCTGAGCCAATCGGAGATTTTGAAAAGCTGTTCACAATGTGGGACCTATGGGGATGGCATCGTGTAACCGTGTATGGAGATTTGAAAGAGCAAGTCTTTGCGCTTGCGGATAGATTGGGCTATCAGGTTATACAAGAGGCTTAATTTCAATTTTATGAACAGAAAAAATTTTTCGCTGGTCTCAATAGTTTTAATACTATTATTTTGCTCCTGCAAGGGAATTTTCAAGCCTTCTTTCCAGAAAACTCCTGCTAGACAAACTATTGAACGAAATCAGGAATGGGACAAGGTATTTGCGAGAAAATCCGGCTGGATTGGTGGGGATATTGCCGCGAGCTTTGTTATTCCGGGCAACCGTGTCCTGTGGGTTTTTGGAGATTCATTCATAGGCGAGGTTAAAGATAATAAGCGTGTTGGAGCAACAATGGTGAACAACGCGATTGCGGTTCATCCGTATGATGAGTCAAATCCTGGAAAGGCTCCGAAGCAGGAAGAGATAAAATTTTATTGGGGACCAACAGATGCTTCTCAGAAGCCAACTGCCTGGGTCAAGCCCTCCAGGACAGAAAGCTCTAATTCCTGGTACTGGTTCACAGGAGGCGGAGTTGTTTTTGATGAGCCAGAAGATGAGCATCGGCTTGCGCTGTTTTTGATTGAGATGAAAAAGAAGGGCGCTGATAGCTCTGTCTGGGGGTTTGAATGCGCTGGTAGCGCAATGGTGATAATTGCCAATGTGAAAGAAGAGCCTGAAGTATGGACCAGGCGCATAATTGATTTGCCTCATATCGCGGATTGGGGAATTAGCGCGTTTTATGAGAGAACAGAGCATTATGTTTTTATTTATGCGAATAAATCAGATGAGAATAATCAGCGCGATTTGATTCTGGCAAGAGCCCGTCCGGAGAATTTTGAGAATTTCTCGCAATGGGAATTTTTTGCTGGAAAAGATAAATGGTTGAATTCGCCTTCTAATGCAATTGTTATTATAAAAAATATCTCAAGCGAAATGAGCATTGATAAAATTCCAGATAAAACCGGCGCAAGCCATTATGTTATGATTTACAGCGAGCCGTTTTTAGGAAACAGAATTTTTGTGAGAACAGCAAGCTATCCAGAGGGTCCCTGGTCAAAGCCAGAACCAATCTATCGTGTTCCGGACATTCAAAATGAAGAGAACCACAGGCTCTTTGCCTATGCCAGCAAAGGACATTATGCTATTTCAGAGCCAGGGACATTATTGGTGAGCTATATTATTAACAGCAATGATTTCTCTGACCTTATCAACAATGCCAGCATATACCAGCCCAGATTCATTTCAGTCCCGCTCAGGCTAATTTTTATTAACTGACCGCAAGAAAGACAATATAGCCCGGCTACTTGAAACTATCAGTCCTGATTTATTCATCCAAGCCCAGATATTTGTTTATATGTCTGGCAAGCGCATTATCTATTTCCAAATGGCTCGGAACCAGCTAATTCTGACCTGTGGCGGGATTATTATAAATGTCATAACAGGAACCATGCCTCAACAACTTACACCCTTTCTGGGTTAGCTCCCTGTTCAGCTCATCGGTCTTGATTTAAATCCTGAAACTTCTAAAATTTCATAAGGAGTGGGCTTCGGGTTTTTCGGAGCTGATGTTTACGATGAGGGATTTTAAGCGGAGAATGATTTGAGGATGAGATGGTAAAGTGCGTTAAATGCGGGGCAGAGATAGTTTCCGGGAGTAAGTTTTGTCCGGAATGCGGGGAGCCTGTGTCTCGTGTTGAGCCACCTACTACTGAGCTTCGTAAGACAGAGGACCGGTTTGAGTCTGCGATAAACAGCACTGGTAGGTATAAGGTAAGGAAGCTGATTGGCAGGGGCGGAATGGGTCTGGTTTATCTGGCTTATGACAAGGAGTTAGGCATAGAGGTAGCGATTAAGACTCTTCCGCCGGAATTATCTGGAGATGCGCGCAGTCTGGAGCAGTTAAGGCAGGAGGCGAAGCTGAGTATGCAGTTGACGCATCAGGGTATTGTTCGGCTATATGATTTAAAGGAAGCCAGGGATTTACGGCTTCTGGTTATGGAATATATTCCGGGATTTAATCTGTCTGACTATTTATTTTTACGGGGCAAGCTGAGCGAGGATGAGGCATGGGAGATATTGACGGCGGTAGCGAGTGCGCTTGATTATGCTCATTCCCAGAAGGTTATTCATCGGGACATTAAGCCGAGCAATATACTTTTCAAGACCACGCGTAGCATAGAGGAAGTTGCGGAATACTATCAGAGGGAGAAGAAATTTCCTTCAGATGTTGAGTTTAAGGTAGCTGATTTTGGAATTGCGCGCACTGTAAGCGACTCTGTTAGTCGTTTGAGCAATATGCCTGTTAGCGGGACTTTGACCTATATGAGTTCGGAGCAGATCAGGGGAAAAAGGCAAACATCAGCGACTGATGTGTATTCTCTGGCGGTTGTGGCATACGAGCTCCTTTGTGGTCATCCGCCTTTTTATCAGGGCGAGATAACATATCAGATCATCAATGAGCCTCCGGAGTTGATTCCAGATATTAAGCCAGAATATATGCAGGCGCTCCTGATCGCTCTGTCAAAAGACCCTGAGCAAAGACCAAAATCCTGTATGGAATTTATAGAACTTCCAAAAAAATTGAGCGCAGACAAAAGCAAATGGGCGCTCATTCCACAAGCTCCACCAGAGCCAGCCAAAGCAGAGCCTTATCCTGCGCAAATGCTCTCCCAGCCTGAGCCTGCTCCTGCGCCTTCCAGCGAAACTGCAAAAAAGAAGAGCAGTGCCCGAATACTGGTCATCAGCATAGGCATTTTGCTTCTGCTCGGAATACTCGGAGCTGGCGGATACTTTGCGCTCAAATATACAAAAGGCACGAGAGCTTTTATTCTTGGTAAAACTGAAGAGGCTCCTAAATCGCGTGTTCAGCTTTTATGGTCTGCTGGGAAAAATGACCCTTATTCTTCTCATAAGGCAAGGGTGAGCGCTCTTTGCATTAGCCCGGATGGAGGCATTGTTGCTAGTGGCTCTGATGATAAGAGCATCAAGCTCTGGAGCGCGCAGAAGGGGAAATTGATTAAAACCCTGGAGGGGCATTCATCAGCATTGAGCGCTTTGAGATTTTCTCCAAAAGGCTCAATCCTGGCATCTGGTTCTAAAGATGGGAAGATGATTTTATGGAGCACGCGCTCCTGGGATTTGCTCAACAGCATTGACACAGGAATTGGAGAGCTCAATTCAATTGCATTTAGCCCTGACGGCGCTTTTGTTGCCAGCGCGAGCTCAACCTCTATTAAAATCTGGGATGTTCAAACTGGGAAATTGTATAAAAAAATGGGGGGATTACTGGGAACTTCTGCGAGAGTTTTAGCCTGGAGTCCTGCTGGAAAAACTCTGGCTTCTGGAGGATTGGGCTATAAGCTCAAGCTCTGGGACATTGAAACCGGGAAGGATATTTCCACCATAAAAGGACCGGAGGGTTCGCAGGTTTATTGCCTGGCTTTCAGTCCGGGAGGGAGCCTGCTTGCGTCTGGAGGCTCTGACAGAGATGTCAGAATCTGGAATGTGTCAGAGGCAAAGCTGGTTCAGAGTTTGTCCGGTCATGATAAGGCTGTGTCAGCGGTTGTGTTTGGACCGGATGGCAAAGTGATTATTTCAGCAAGCGCGGATGAAAGCATAAAGATATGGAGAATCAGCGGGGGAGTTTTACTGGAATCAATCAAGGCGCATCCTGTGTCTTCTTTATGCCTCAGGGGAGAATTGCTTGCGTCTGGTGGCTGTCCTTCCGGAGAAGGAACATCGTGTAAAACCGGAGAGCTAAGGCTATATAAAATCAACTGGTAAAGGTGGTATTTATATTTAAGCCGGGGCAGTGCAAATAACACATCGTGGTTTTTAGTTAAAGCTGAAGAGATTTTCAGGGGCAGAATAAGCGAGATGAATCAGGATTTATTTTATTGCAACAAATTTTCCTTTTTCAATCCGGAATAGATGAAGCGGGTGCTCAAATTCTGAGGATGCGTTGACCGAGACTGGCCCAAGAGGGCTCTGCCAGTTTTTTATTGCTTTAATTGCATCCAGGAGCTCTTTTCTGGAGGTTATTTTCTGCTTTTCTATGAGGTCTATAATAAGCGCCACGGATTCATAAGCTTGAAGGTCAATCAGTGAAGGGTCTTCATTATAAGCCTGCTGGTATTTGAACCTGTAGTCATCAAATTCCTTGCTTGTTAGTTCAGGATAGAACAGGTCAGGGAAAACCGCTTTTTCAAGATAGCTCTCTCTGCAATGCTCAAAAATTTTTTCAGTATGCCATCCGCTTGTTCCCAGCAATTGCGGTTGTATCCGGTAATAGAGCAATTGCGGAACAACAATTCCCATTCTTTCGTAGGCATCTGGAATAAAAAGCGCTTGAAAAGGTACCGGGAGAGGTCTTGGGTCTTTCTTAATTCCCTGAGTTAGCGCCCTTGGCTCAAGCGCGGAGATAGCCTCTCTTAGGTCTGTCTCTTCTGGCGCATAGGACACGCTTTTTATTAGCTCTGCCCCGCGTGCGCGAACCTCTTTAGCAAAAATCTGCGCAAACTCATTTCCGTATTTGTCATCTGGATAGAGCACAGCGAATGTTGTGAATTTTTTCTCGCCAATTGCCCAGTCAAGAAGCGCATTTACCTGACTCTGCTTGGTAATGCAGTTTCTGAGGATATAATTTCTCCTGTCAGTGATGCCTGGAGCCGGGCTGAGCGCAATCATCGGAACATTCAACTGCTCGCTCACCTCAGCAACCGCGCTCGCAACCGGATTTAAAATCGGTCCTACCAGAGCAATGATATGGTCGTTCAGGATCATCCGCTTGACCGCATCCTTTGCTATGTCTGGGTCTCCATAAGAATCTTCCACCCTTATCTCAAACTGATGAGTACTTTTAGGATACTGGAAAACCCCGGCGGCAAGTAAAGAGCCTTTAAGAGCGCGCTCCCCGAAAGATTTATAAGCGCCACTCAAAGGCAGAATCAAGCCTATCCTGTTAGGAACGACCTGCAATAACTGCTCAGCCTGAGCAATCATCTGATTCAATTCAGAGCGATGAGGACTATCAGGATAGCGTTTAAGAAGGCTCTGCATTATTTCCTTTGACTCTTTCAAGCGGTTGCTCTGGTAATATCGCATTCCAAGAATATAGCCAGCTTCTCCCTGAATCCACTCCGGTCCTGGTTGATTATAAATCTCTTCCAGGTCAGAGTCCTTGAGAGCGGAAAGCCATTCCGGAACCAGCGCTTTTGCTTTATCTAGCTCTTTAGTTCCGCCAGCCTCCGCATACTTTCCCAGCCATAGAATAGCGTTTTTATAATTTTTCAGTTCTTTGCAGGATAGAAAAATAATTTCCGAAAGCTCTATTTTGCTCTGCTGGTCCCGAAAATCATCATACGCTCCTGCAACAAGGTCAATAACCTTTTGATAATTTTTTAGCTGAAAATAGCTCTTGCCAAGCCAGAGAGTAGTTTCCCTAAACTGCTCCTTGCTCCCCGGGTTTTTCCTGGCTTGCTCAAAGCTATTCGCGGATTTGTCATAAGCCTGCTTCTGATACTGGAGTTTTCCCATCTCAAACCACGCCTGCGAAATATAGTCGCTGTCCGGATACTTTTCTATTATTGATTGATAAACCTTGATGGCATCGTCTATCTTGCCCTCAGCAACTAGCGAGCGCGCCTTATCCATCTCCTCTGCAGAGCGCTTGTTAGAAAAATATCCTGCGGAAAGGCTAAAGGAAATAAATAACAGAAGAATTCCTGCACCTGTATTTAACAGCCGATTTCTTAAGACCTTCCTGCTTTTCAAAAATTCTTTGCTCATATTGCCTGTATATTTTTCATCTAAAATAGGTTATAGTCAAGTTCAGTGTTCTAATCAGCTTGAGATTCCTTGACAAAACCGGAGAGTTATCTAGCTTTATCTTAAAAGCTAATCAGGGTTAATGATTTGAATAAGGACAGCGGAAAATGGGTTGAGCGTATGAAAGCAAGGTATGCTGAGAAGTTCAGCTCCCTTGAGAGGATTTTTTCGCACATACATCCCGGAGACAGAATTTTTATTTCCACTGCTTGCGCTGAGCCTCAATATCTTGTCTCGGCTCTTATCAATTATGTTCAGTCCAATCCTAAAGCGTTTTTTGATGCTGAGCTACTTCAGCTATGGACTCTTGGTCTAGCGCCTTATCGTGATGAGAAGTTCCAGGCTAATTTTCGGCACAATTCTTTTTTCATCGGACCAAATCTGCGAGACGCTGTGAATCAGGGATTAGCGGATTATACCCCGGTATCGCTCTCCCGCTTACCAGGTTTGTTTTTTCGCGGAATGGTTCCAATTGATGTGGCTTTAATTCAGGTGAGCCCTCCGGATAACCACGGATATGTGAGTTTAGGCATAGGCGTGGATATTATCAAAGCCGCGGCTAAAACCGCTAAACTGATTGTTGCTCAGGTCAATTCTTATATGCCACGCGTGCACGGAGATGGGTTTCTGCATCTGGAAGAGATAGATTATCTAGTCCCTTATGACGAGCCTTTACTTGAGTTCAATCCACCTACAGATAATGAGGTGGTCCAGCGGATTGGTAAATATGTCAGTCGTCTGATCCGGGACGGAGACACGATTCAGGTCGGTTATGGCTCAATTCCAAATGCTATCCTTGCAAACCTCTCTGATAAAAAACATCTGGGAGTGCACACAGAGCTTTTAACAGATGGCATTGTAGAGCTGATTAAAAAAGGAGTTATTGACAATTCCAGAAAAACTCTGCATCGGGGCAAATGTATCGCGTCCTTTTGTATGGGCAGGCAGGAAACCTATCGGTTTCTCAATGATAATCCAGGAATAGAATTCAGAACCATTGATTACACCAATCATCCGTCTATCATTGCCCAGAACGAGAATATGACTGCGATCAATAGCGCTCTTGAGATAGACCTGACTGGACAGGCGAGCGCTGAATCGCTGGGCAAGATTTTTTTCAGTGGTATAGGTGGCCAAGCTGACTTTATGCGTGGCGCAGTGCTTGCTCCTGGAGGAAAGACCATTCTCACGCTTGCATCCACAGCCAGAAATGGAGAGGTTTCCCGTATTGTGCCGTTTCTTTCAGAAGGCGCGGGCGTGACCCTTAACCGGGCGGATGTTCAATATGTTGTTACAGAATATGGCATTGCTTATTTGCAGGGCAAGAACATCCGGGAGCGCGCAATGGAGCTGATTGCGATTGCACATCCTAAGTTCCGGGCAAGCCTGATTGAGTCTGCAAAGAGGAACAATTTGATTTACAAAGACCAGGCATTTATTCCGGGCAAAAGGGGCGAGTATCCAGAGGAGATGGAGAGCTATCGGACCACGCGTAGTGGTTTATCCATTATGATAAGGCCCAGTAAAATTTCGGATGAGCCTTTGCTCAAGGATTTTTTCTATTCGCTATCAGAGAACACCTTATATCGGAGATTTATTTCAGTTCGTCGGGATATGCCTCACGAGAGGCTTCAGGATTTTATTGCTGTGGATTACAGCAGGGAGCTTGTTCTTCTAGCGGTTATAACCGAAGGGGAGCGGGAAAAGGTGATTGGTCTATGCCAGTATGGTATAGATGAAAACACTCATACCGCAGAAGCAGGAGTTGTGGTCCGGGACCAGTATCAGAATCAGGGGGTGGGAACTGAATTGATGTCATACCTTATACTTCAGGCTAAAAAGCGCGGTCTGCTTGGGTTGACCGCAGAGGTGCTTGCGGAGAATGCCCCTATGCTTAAAATTCTTCAAAAACTGGGATTTGAAATTGAAAAAGCCAGCGGGGAGGGAATGTATAAACTGGTTTTAAGGTTTGGCAAGGAATAAAAAATTGTGAGCAGTCAAAAGCGCCTGATCCCTGAATAAAAATGCGATGACAGAAAAAGCAGACATAAAGTACTTATTGGAACCCAGAACGGTTGCGGTCATTGGCGCATCTCATTCTCCGGATAAAATTGGGTATAAACTTGTGGAGAATATAATCAGCACTGGGTTTGCAGGCTCGGTTTATCCCATCAATCCTCAGGGTGGAGAGCTTCTGGGCAAAAAGGTTTATTCCCGGATAAGCGAAGTGCCTGATGAGATAGACCTGGTATGTATCTGCATTCCGGCAAAAATAGTTCTTCCAGCAATTAAAGAGTGCGCTCTAAAGAGTGTGAAGTTTCTGGCAGTGATCACCTCTGGCTTTTCCGAGGTTGGCAATATAGAAGAAGAGAGAAAAATGGTTGAGCTTGCCAGGGAGAACGGAATGAGAATTCTGGGTCCAAACATCTTCGGCATTTTCTCTGCTTGCGCCAGGCTAAATGCCACTTTTGGTCCCCGCGATATTTTGCCAGGAAATGTCGCAATAATCACGCAGAGCGGAGCGCTTGGGATAGCTATGATCGGAAAGACAGCGCTTGAACGAATCGGGCTATCAGCAATGGTATCAGTAGGGAACAAAGCAGACATTGATGAGAGCGACCTGTTAGAATACCTGGTTAAGGACAAAAATACCCGGATAATTATGGTCTATTTAGAAGGTGTGAAAGACGGGCAGAGGTTTATTTCAGCATTAAAGCTTACTGCGAAAAAGAAGCCAGTGGTTTTGATTAAATCTGGAAGGAGCAAGCGCGGAGCTTTAGCCGCGGCGTCTCACACCGGGTCTCTGGCAGGAGCGGATGATATTTTTGATGCGATCATAAGGCAATGCGGGGTTTTGCGCGCGGAGAATCTGGGTTGCGCTTTTAACTGGATACGCTTTCTTGCCCAGGCGCCTCTTCCACAAGGAGAGAATACTGCGATTATCACCAATGGGGGTGGCATAGGCGTGATGGCGACAGATGCGTGCGAGAAATATAAGGTCAATCTTTATGATGACCTTGAAGGTTTGCGTGAAACCTTTTCAAAATATACGCCTGCGTTTGGCTCTCTTAAGAATCCTGTTGACCTGACCGGGCAGGCAAAAGCCTCAGATTATAGCTCCGCGCTGAATTCAGCTCTCAAAAATCCAGACATTCATTCCACTATATCTCTTTACTGCGAGACCGCTATGTTTGACTATGAAAACCTTGTGCCAATGATTGAACAGACGCAAAAAGATTATCTCAACCAGAAGAAGCCTCTGGTCTTTGCGGTTTTTGGTGGTGCTAAAACCGAACAGGCGATTTCATCCCTACGCGAAAAAGGCATCCCGGTTTTCCCTGAAGTGTATGATGCGGTGTCCTGCCTTGGAGCGCTTTATGCGCATAGCAGGCATCTGCGCGCAGAGGAAGAATTTTTGGAGCCTTATTCTATAGAGCTTAACCGGATAGAACAATTGATTGATGAGGTAAGAAATGATAGGCGGAGCTTTCTTCTGGCGCACGAGGCTAAAAAACTTGCAGAGATTGCGGGGATTCCAGCTCCTGCAACCCTGGTGGCGCGCAATCTTGACCAGGCAATAAAATTCGCGGAGCAGATTGGCTATCCTGTGGTGATGAAGATAGTGTCCAGAGACATTATTCATAAAAGCGATGTTGGCGGGGTTGCGCTTAATCTGTTAAACCGCTCCGAAGTTATTGACGCTTATGAAGCCATTCTCCAGAACTGCAGGAGCATACAACCAGACGCAAAAATAGAGGGTGTGGAAATCTCAGAAATGCTTCAACCAGGAGTGGAGCTGATCATTGGCGCGAGAAAAGACAAAATTTTCGGACCTGTTATGGCGTTTGGCTCTGGAGGCAAATATGTTGAGGTTATTAAGGATGTTTCGTTTAGAGCATTGCCTGTGGGCAAAAAAGAGATGATGGCTATGATTGAGGAAACGAGAGCATATACGCTTTTGCTTGGGGTGAGAGGAGAGGAGAAAAAGGACCTGGATAAGGTTCTGGAAGTGATGCAGAGGCTTTCTGAGCTTATTATTCGCTGTCCTGAAATATCAGATATTGAAGTAAATCCGTTGGTGGTTTATGAATACGGCAAAGGCGCAAAAGCGCTTGACATCCGGGTTCTGCTAACGAATCCGGAAGGAGGAGTGAAATGAAAAAACTTGTGATTGCGTCCATTCGCAGGAGCGCAGGAAAGACCAGCATTGCCGTGGGTCTGGCAAAGGCGCTGGATAAGAGGGTTGGATACTTAAAACCCTTGGGAGACAGATTGATTTATCGGGAAAAGCATCTGTGGGACTATGATTCTGCGCTTATGGGAAAAATTTTTTCCATATCCGCGCCTCCGGAGGAATTCACTATTGGATTCCATCATAGCAAGCTAAGATATATGTATAATCAGGAGAGTCTCAGGAAGAAACTTCAGCAGATTGCGGAACAGGCAGGCTCTGGAAAAGACATCCTGCTCGTGGAGGCTGGACAGGATTTGACCTATGGCGCATCGGTTTTTCTGGACAGCATCTCCCTTGCCGAGCATCTTGATTGCAAACTCGTTCTAATACTAAGTGGAAGCGATGATGTTATTATGGATGATATTCTGTTCCTGAAAAAATATATGGGCATCCGGGCTGAGAAATTGCTCGGAATAATCATCAACAAGGTCAGGGACATAGAGGATTTTAAAGCGAGTTATCTTGGTTCCATTCAAGCCACAGGGCTTGAAATTCTCGGCATCATCCCGTATTCCGAGGAATTGACATATTTTTCCGCGCGATTTTTAGCTGACTCGCTTGGAGCAAAGGTGATTGCAGGAGAAACTGGTCTGAATAAAATCATAGAAAATATCTTTGTGGGTTTAGTGCCTGTTGACCAGGCTATTCGTGACCGGGCATTTAAGAGGGAGAACTCTCTTTTGATCACAAGCGGGGACCGTGTTGACCTTGTGCTCGCGGCAATGGAATCAGATTATTCCGCAATAGTCTTAACCAATAACATCTCGCCTCCTGCTAACATAATCAATAACGCGGGCATACTCAAAATTCCAGTCTTGCTGGTTAGCTCAGACTCTTACAAAACCGCCCGGCAGATTGAATCCCTGGAGCCTCTTTTAACAGAGGCTGATGGAGAAAAAGCCAATTTGCTTCAAATGCTGGCAAAAAATAACTTAAACTTATCCAAAATCGCTGGAGACTGAAAGCGCTTCCGGGCTGGTTGACCTGCTTTAAGCGGTTATGGTTGGCTCAGTTAATTGCGATTTAATTTCTGCAACTCGCTGATAATCAAATCCACCTTTGGATTATCCGCAACATCTTTGCCCAGATGCATCGCTTTAATTTTACCATCCCTGCCAATGATAAAACAGGCTGGAGCCTGATAGTGAGGCCCATCCAGACCCTGCGAAACATATTTATATCCGCCAAGATATTTCAGAAAGCGAATAGATTGCCACAAGACATTTCCAGTTATCTTCCGCTCATCCAGCTTAACTCCATAAAGCTCATAGATTTTTCTCTCCGGGTCCGGGACTAAATCAAACTGAAAATCCTCTGGAGAATCGTATTTTGCTAAAACATCCTTTGGACTCAAATTCAGGATGATTACTTTAGTGTTAGTGTCCGCAATGTCCTTACGCCGATTGTGAAGCTCTATAATGAACATCTGGCACCAACTGCATCCTATATAGCGAGAAAAAATCAATAGAACATTCTGATTCTTAACTATCTCCGAAAGCTGTATCTGCTTTCCTCTCCAGTCCTCTGCCCTGAAATCACGCGCAAAATCCCCGATTGAAACCGCTAATACTGCTCCAGCTATCATCAAGCCCAAAGTCAATAGCATAACATTTTTCATTGCCATCTCCGCACACACTTATGGAATAAAGCCAACTACATTAACTGGAACATTGCTACTATTATAGTTCCCATTCCCAAGTTGACCTTCACTATTTCGCCCCCAGCACTTTACGCCTCCAGTGGTAGTTACAGCGCAGGTATGATTATCTCCTGCAGAGATTGCACCTATTCCTGACAATAATCCAGAAACATCAACAGGAATACTGCTATTAACATTGTTCCCATTCCCGAGTTTACCAAACATATTTTCTCCCCAGCACTTTACACCTCCGGAAGTGGTCAAAGCGCAGGTATGATAACCACCAGTAGAGATTGCTTGCACGTCAGAAGATAAGTTTGAAACATCAACCGGAGTATAGCTGTCCTGAGTGGTCCCATTCCCAAGTTGACCATAACGATTAAATCCCCAGCATTTTACCCCTCCTCCAGAGGTTAAAGCGCAGGTATGAGCATTACCTGCGGAAATCTCGCTTATAGAAATAGAATCTAATCCTGAAACATCCACCGGAACATTACTATTATTATTGTTTCCATTGCCAAGCTGGCCATTGTCATTCTTGCCCCAGCATTTTACTGCCCCACCAGTGGTCACTGCGCAAGAATGATAGTATCCTGCGGATATTGCGCTTATGCCGGAAGTTAGGTCCGAAACATCAACAGGAACATTGCTATCAGTATTGCTCCCATTTCCAAGTTGACCATAAAAATTCCACCCCCAGCACTTTACGCCTCCGGATTTCAGCACGCAGTTATGATAATAACCTGAAGAGATTGCGCTTACACCAGAAGTTAAGCCTGAGACATCAACTGGAATCAGACTGGAGTTATTATCACCTGTGCCAAGCTGGCTGGCTGAATTATCCCCCCAGCACTTTACACCTCCAGAAGAGGTTAAAACGCATGTATGAAACACACCTCCAGAGATTGCGCTTACACCAGAAGATAAGCTGGAAACATTAACAGGAACATTGCTATCCGTAGTGTTGCCTGTCCCAAGTTGACCTCCATCATTATTCCCCCAGCACTTAACACCTCCTGGACCAGTTATAGCGCAGGTATGATATATATCAGCGGAAACATCTATTGCCTTAGCAAGAATAGTCCAGCTATATTCTGCAGGGCTTTTGTCCCAGACACCATTCTTGCCAGCCTTGACCTTAAAGGTATGTGCGCCCTCAGAAAGACCAGTATAAGTCTTTGGAGATTTGCATTTCTTCCAGGCATTAGAATCCAGCTTGCACTTGAATTCACAAGGAGCAGAGGTGCACACAAACTTAAAGGTTGCGCTGGTGGAACTGGTAACCAGAGCAGGCTTGGATTTTATCTTCGTATTAACCGTGCTCTGCTCGCTTGAAATTACTCCAAAGTCCTCATCATTGTCAAAACCCATCTCATCCCTTGCGCTATCCTGATTCTGCCCGCATCCTGCAAGAACCAAAATAGCCACAATAATCACCCATAAAAATCCTTTTCCCTTCATCTTCCTTTTCCTCCTATTATTTATTGGCTCGGGCTCTGTTTTACTATTAGCACAAAGGCTTGCCTTTGTAAATTCCTGTTTGAGAGCGCCAGCTTTAATTACATTTTACTCGCCTATAATCTGGACACAACAACTGCGCGCCAGAGGTCCATCATATTCCGCAAAATAAATCCTCTGCCGAGAGCCTTTCACGAGCTTGCTGTTTTCAACAGGGAAATAAGCAAAATACCCGGACAGCACGCTTTTAAGATGAGCAGGCGCATTGAACGCTACCCTTCCGTCAATATCAAGATAACGGTTGTGATAATAGTTCCCGCTCTCAGGCGCAAGCGAGTTCAAATTATTTAGAACATCCTTTTCCAGACATTCCAGACCCTCAGTGACCAGAATCCCGGAAGAGGTATGCATGGTCATTATATAAACCGCGCCAGTCTTAATTTTGCTCTTCTTAACAACAGCTTCAACCTTATCTGTAATGTCAATCAATTCCTCGCTCCTGCGAGTCTGTAATTCAAGCTTTTCCAGAAGTATCTTCATCATTCCATCTCCCCGAGCAGTTTTTTCGCATTCTCAGAAAAGATAAGATGCAAGCATTCCTCGCTGAGCCCAAGAGCCCGAATCGCACCTGCCATATTTTTTATCTCCACACGCGGATAATTTGACCCGAATACAATTTTGTGTCTGAGACTTTTTTCAACAAGGCTCAAAGGTATCTGCCTTGTCATAACAAAGCCAAGAAAATCTCTCGGGTTGTCAAAATAAAGGCAGGATGTATCAAGATAAACATTCGGATATTTGAGCGCAAGCATCACCGAGTCCAGAACCCATGGCCAGCCAAAATGCGCAATAACAATGTTCAAATCCGGATACTCATACGCGACATCCTCCAGAAAAATCGGCTGAGAGTATTTTGCTTTAACCTTTGGAGCCCAGCTCATTCCTGAATGAAATAAAACCGGGATACCCAGATCCTGCGCTTTGAAATAAATTCGCGCCATAAATTTCAAATCATTGGGATAAAACTCCTGAATGCCAGGGTCAAGCTTCAAACCACGGAGCTTTAATTTCTTAACCGCAAACTCCAGATCATCCTCCGCGTTCTTATTATGAGGGTCAACACTCGCAAAACCTATAAAACGCTTGCTCATCTCGCAAAGCTCCGCAATTTGCTCATTGGAATAGATACGGCAATTCCTGGTCGTGTAAGCGTCAATAGGAAGAATAACTGCGCGCTCAAGACCTGATACATCCAGCTCCAGATAAAAAGTCTCTATCGGCTGAGGATTGTTCCGGATATAAAAAATATCCTGTGCTATCCGCTTCAACTCCGGATGCTTCTTTAACATCTCGCGAACCAGCAATGGATGCGTATGAAAATCTATCATATCTTCCTCCTGTACGGCCTCGCTACGGGCAGAACCAAGTGTCTGCCCTTCTTGCCCCGGCACAATGTTCCCGCGTTCCCCGGGACAGCCCTGGGTTGAAATTTTACAATACTTTACAGGAAATACAAAGAAGCGCGGTCGCGATTGTTTCAGATTTATTCGCTGGTAAGGAAAATCAGACCTGCGGAACGGAAAGAGAACCCCAGAAATGCCTGTGCGCTCAATGATAAGGTCTGGTTTATATGAGGCTCTTAAAAAATCCACAAAATAATTTAAGAGCCGTGACTCCCAGAAGTTTCATCAAAAACTTGTCTCCCTCTTGACAAAACCCAATTCTCTATTTATTATGAATCTTGATTTCAATTTTTGAATATATATTCAAAAACAGGAGTTGAAGGATGAAGAAAATACTGATTACAGGGTTTCTGGTTTTTATGGCGCTTTGCTTTTCCTGCGAAGAGGAGAGTAATAGCTCTGGCGGAATTTTTTCCACTGGAGAAATCAGCACTGAGCCCGCAACCTGGAACCTACTTCTCAATCCTATTCTGGGGCTGGAAAAGTATTATGTAAAGGTTGAAATTTCAGGCGGGTCTGGAACAGCAGTTGTTTCAGCAAGATTGGTTTCAGGCGGGAATGAGACCCTGCTTGGGAACTTCACGGTTTATGATGGCTTGGACATCTGGCTCTCAGATTTAGGTCCGGTAATCAAATTCAGTAATGCTGGCGGATTTAATCTGGTTGCGCCAGATGAATGGGTGATTATGATAGACTCAGGTCAACTTGTAGGTATCTTTCCAACTGGTCTAAACACGAGCACTGCTATGCTCTCGCTGGTTTCTCCCAGAGAAATCCCTTACTGCAAATATGGCTTGTTTAACAGCTTCCCAAATTTAACCATCTCAATGGGAGGCTCCACACAAAAGATGTCTGTTCTCGGAATGCAGGTCCAGACCAGTGATTATGGCGTTACAGGAGACATTCCAGAGACATCTCTTCTGCTTTTCTCAACTGCATATCCCCTGGTTCCAGGCTCCTCCCAGGTGGTCAAAAATGGAGATTCAGTCACAATAAGCTATACGCGCAAAGTGGTTTCTGATGGACAGGGCGGAGATTATTTCGCAATGATGGTCTTAAATAACCGCACTGCTCAGCCTCTTGACGGAGTAACTGGAGGAAGCGCTGGAAAGACCAGAGTAAGCAGGACTTTTACCGCTAACGGCAATTTCTTCGGAGTGCAATTGCTTTTTGGTTTAAGCGGAAAGGGAGATTCTGTAATGATTGATGACTTCCAGGTCAGGATTAACAATAAGCTGGTCTTTTCAGATGATTTTGAAGCAGGCGCGCTGAAAAACGCTTTTCCGAATTATCTATGGCAGATAGCTCAGCCAGCTACTATGCGTGGCTCCATTGGTATATGTTCTCAAAAAGCGCTCTCTGGGAATAAGAGCTTTTGCGTAAAAGGCGGAAGGAGCTTTATTCTCTATGGTCAGGGAATGACCTCTGGCGGAATTACAGGTATGGAGTTCACTCTCTCAGATGGCTCAATAGGCTCAAGCTATTTTGTAGGCTCGTTTATGGGAGCTACTTCAACCTCTGATTCTGTAATGTTTGGAACATATTCTGGAAGAAACTATGATGAGACCTGCACTGAGGATGGTGGATTTGTCAACCTGATCAATAGCTCACATACGAGTGATGTTCAAGGAACATGGGACATTACCATCAATGCCAAGCTCAAGCATTGCGACAATCCTGCGGACAAAGGAGAACTAAAGCTCAAGATGAATAATGTCAAGCTAGACCAGATTAACTCTTTATTCGGTGGACTGCTTCAAGCGCCTGACCAGAACGATTCTCTTGGCAACACAATAAGCTCCTTTGGGCTTATAAATGGAGAATCCTTGATGCTTTATCTTTCAACCAAAGTTCCTGCAGTAAGGTTCTATCGCTTGAGCTTGAGCGGAACCGCTGGAAACAATCCGATCAAAGGACAGGTAATGGGATGGACATCTGCAAATCCAATGATGCTTTTTCAGACCTGCGATGTTGAGGGAACATTTACGCTTTCTCGCTAACAGATTTTGCGCAAGGTCTTCAAAAGCGATTTGACATTTAACTCAGAGCGCTCATCCTGAGTATAGGGGACTTAAACTATGAACCGAAGAGTAGTTGCGGGATTGATTGCTCTATTGGTGCTTGGAGCATTGCTCTTCGCGAGCTACTTTTTGAGACCACATTTCCGGGCAAGAAAAATCAACCAGATGCAAAAAAACGCGGAAGAGAAGATCAAAGCTGGAGAATATCTTGACGCAGAGCTTATTTTGCGAAAAGCCCTGAAAATAGAGCCAGACAATTCTGAGATAAATTTCAAGCTCGGACAAGTCCTGGAAAAACAGGGTATCCTGAATGAGGCGCAAGAGTACTATTTCAAATCAGCAAAAAACGCTAAAAGCCCGGAACCAGCATATAGCGCCGCAATCACCGCATATAAAATGGGCAAGATAGATGAGGCGGAAAAACTTTTTCAAGCGGTTGTTGCCAATTACCCGAATGACATCCCATCACTTTATCAGCTTGGCTGGCTCCTTGCGCGAAAAGGAGATTACGCAAACGCAGTCACATACTTTGAGCGCATTGTCGGAATAAAACCGGATGAGGCAGAAGCTTATAATAATCTCGGATACTGCCTCTATAATATGGACCAGCCAGAAAGAGCAAAAGATATGTTCAAACGAGCATTAGAACTCAATCCTGAACTGGAATCCGCAAAGAAAAGCCTTAAAACCATTGAAGAAGAACTGTCCTCTCAAAAATGAGCTTCTAAAAAGCTCTCCTTGCGCCCCCGTCTCTCTGGAAAACACTCTGGATGATTATCCAAGGCAGTGCTATTCTAAAATACAGGATGACAAAACCGCAAAAGGTCATTGCTCATATTGATCTGGATTGCTTTTTTGTGTCTGTTGAGAGAATTTTTGACCCCGGGCTTAAAGACAAGCCAGTGATTGTAAGCGGAAATCCAGAGGGAAGGGGTGTTGTGAGCAGTGCAAGCTACGAGGCGAGAAGTTTTGGTGTAAAAAGCGGAATGCCAATCCAGAGGGCGAAAAAGCTATGCCCAAACGCAATCGTGCTCCCAGTCCGGATGAACGCATACGCTGAATACTCTGAAAAGGTCTTTGAACTACTCCGCAATTTCTCTCCATTACTGGAAGAAGCAAGTATTGATGAAGCATATCTGGACATCACTGGAACAGAGAGGCTATTTGGTCCACCTAAACAACTCGCACAAAAAATTCAGCGCCAAGTCCAGAATGAGCTCGGGCTTCCAAGCTCAATTGGAATCGCAGGCAATAAAATGACAGCAAAGGTCGCATCTCAGCTCGCAAAACCAGGCGGAATTCTGGAAGTTCCCCCTGGCAAGGAGCAGGAATTTCTCTCAGAACTTCCTATCAGCGCCATCCCGGGCGTGGGTGGAAAAACAGAAGAGCGACTGAAACTTCTGGGCGCAAAAAAGGTCAAGCATCTTTTGAGCCTTGGTCAAAAAATTCTGGAGAGGCATTTTGGTAAATGGGGGCTGGAGCTTTTTCTCCGGGCACAAGGAATCGCAGATGATCTGGTGATTGCAGAGGCTGAGACCCCAAAAAGCATTAGCAAGGAGATAACTTTTGATCAGGACCTATCAGATTACGAGCAGATACAGCAGTGGCTTTATCTGCTTATACTCAAGCTCGGGATTCGCCTCCGCAAAAAACAGCTTTATGCAAAAAGACTAACCCTGAAACTCCGCTCCCCGGATTTCTCCACCTGGACAAGAACCACTAAGCTGGCACAAATGACAAATCAAGACCCTGAGCTGATGAGCGCTGGTTTGCTTCTTTTGCAGAGAGAAAAACCAAAAGCGCCTTTGCTAAGACTACTCGGAGTAAGCGCAAGCGAGTTGTCCAAGAGTTATGAGCCATGCCTGTTTGAAGAGGACCGCAAGAAAAAGGAAAACCTGATGAAGGCACTGGATAAAGCCAGAGAAAAATTTGGATTTGACGCAATTTATCCAGCGAAATTAAAACCATTGATGGAAAAAATGCGAGAAGAAAAGAAAGAGGAGGAGGAATGAATCGGAAAATAATTATCGGTGTATGGTTTTTAATTGCCTCTCTTATCCTCCCAGAGTTAGCGTATGGAGAGCTTTATCAATATGTGGACAAAGAGGGCAGGATGCATTTCACAGACCGTCCAGAGGAAGTGCCAGAGCCATATAGAGCTCAGCTTAAACCTGTACAAAAACAAATCACGATTGAGAAAAATAAAAATAATAAGATAGAGAAATTCTTTGAAAGCCTGGACCAAAAGGAAATCAAATGGCAGGATTTTGTGATTTTTGATTCAAAAGGCAATCCGGTAGGCATGAAATTAAAAAAACTGATATGCAAAAGCATGCTCCAGAGCAATCTCATTGTCTGGCTCTCTGTTGAGATGGCTCTGCTCATACTGGCTATCTTTCTAATCCTGACATTTAGAAATTTGCCCACGCACAAAGGCAGAACCATATCCATAATCAGCATTATTCTCGCTTATTGTATCCTTGCCCCAACTATTCTATTTCTTCTATTATTCCCCTCAGCCCATAAATTCCTCGCAATCACACGCGTGTATCTCGCTGAGATCAAAACTAATCTCAAACCAGACCCCGCGCTCCAGAATATGCTCAATAATATGGAACAGAAACTGCAATCCTATCAAAACAAAATCCCGTAATCACGCTTGGCTAAATTTTCAGCCACTTATGGCGCTCAACAAGACATCAGGACTAAAGACCCACACGCTCTTGCAAAAAGTGACAGGAGCAGTCCCACAAGGGCCAGAGACCCTTAACTAAGGGTCATAGACCCTTAACCCACTTTTTAAAAAAGAAGGACACTTGTTGTCCCCCTTGAGCAGGGTCGTAACCCTGCACCCAAGGGTTTTCACCCTTGACCTAAGGGACTTAGTCCCTTAACCCTCTATTTAAGGGACACTAGTGTCCCCCTTGACCAGTTTTTTAAAAAACACGCGCGCCTGATTCAATCTGCGCAGAGCCAGATGGAAAATCTCATCATATCAAGTCCCAGCATAGTATCCGCAGACCATAGGTCAAATAAATTGAAACGAAAAAACTCTAACACCAAACCCCTCCGGAACCGCTCATACCATCTCTCTGATTCTCACATAAAAATCAATCTAAAAAAATCCCTTTACGGACCAAAGCCAAGCACATTCACAGGAACATTGCTGTCTGTCCGAGTCCCATTCCCAAGTTGACCAGTTCCATTAAGCCCCCAGCACTTTACGCCTCCGCTGGTTAGCAAAGCGCAGGTATGAAAACCACCAGCAGATATCGCACTTACTCCGGAAGATAAACCGGAAACTTTCACAGGAAGATTGCTACTACTATTAGTTCCATTCCCAAGTTGACCATAATCATTATTTCCCCAGCATTTTACACCTCCGCTAGTTAGCAAGGCACAGGTATGCTCACTACCCGCAGAGATTGCGCTGACTCCTGAAGATAAGCCGGAAACCAAAACCGGGATATTGCTATTTTTTTTCGTGCCATTGCCAAGCTGGCCATCTTTATTCCACCCCCAGCACTTAACTGCTCCTAACGAGGTTACCACGCAAGTATGCGCGCCACCGGCATCAATTGCGCTGACTCCAGAAGATAAACCAGAAACATTCACAGGAATATTACTCATCCAGGAAATAGATCCATTCCCTAATTGTCCAACTTCATTGTTTCCCCAACATTTAACTCCACCTGAATCAATAAGAGCACAACTATGCCCATCACCTGTAGTGATTGATATTACCCCTGAAGATAGTCCAGAAACATTTACAGGAACATTACTATTCGTATTAGTTCCATTTCCAAGATGCCCAGATCCATTATATCCCCAACATTTGGCACCACCTAAATCAGTAATAGCACATGTATGAATACCCCCAACCGCAATAGCATCAGTCCCTGAAGATAATCCTGAAACATCTACAGGGAAAATGCTATCTATATTAGTTCCATTGCCAAGTTGTCCACTATTATTTGGCCCCCAGCATTTCGCCCCTCCTAAATAGGTAATAGTGCAGGTATTGCTTCTTATCCCCGCAGAAATTGCCATCACGCCAGAATCTAACCCGGAAACATTAACAGGAATCTTGCTATCTGTTGTGGTCCCATTCCCAAGTTGACCTGAATCATTCCTCCCCCAGCACTTTACACCTCCGGAAGAGGTCAGGGCGCAGGTATGAGAACCACCAGCAGAGACCGCAGAGGCACCCTCTAAAATAATAACCTTATCTGCACATACCCAAGCATCGCTAATTTTACAAACCTTCCCGCAATTCCAGTTCTCGTCAGTAAACATTTCATTCTCGCTAGTTTTAATTTGATACCATCCACTAGAACATTTAGGCGTTGCTGAAGTTGTTTCTCTTAACGCTATAAAAGGACCTCTTGTTTTGTCAATTTTGCCAATACTCCTATAATTTGTCCCAGGACCTACCCTTATAGTGTCGCTACTTATCACTGAAATATAAACAGGGGGTAGCATATCGGTTATATTATGGAAAAATAATATTGGGTCATAATATCCTAAATTATCTGGTTCTTCATTATAGGGAACATATCCCCACTTTGCGTAAGAAGGACTACCATTTATATATATGGGGTAGGGAAGGTGTCTATATGGTTGACTTTTTATCTCAAAATGTAAATGAATCTTACTACCCTGCTCAACTGTTATTTTACCTAAAGGGTCACCTGGGTTTACCATTTGACCTAATTGTTCCGGGCTTAAGTAAATTTTATTCAAATGAGCAAAAAGTGTGTAGACTGTTTTACCTCCCTGTAATGTATGTTCAAGGATTATTACGCCTTGCATTCTATGGCTTGAGATTGTATCTCCTTGGAATGGACCTCCATCATTCGGTTCTGGATATAAAGTATAGGCGTTAACATAACAGTTTGTTTTTGGTTTATTACACTCCTCTAATGGCTTATATATTCCAACCACCTTACCAGCATATGGAGCTACCACCTCTATCGGAGCATCAGTCACGATATCTATGCCAGAATGTTTTTTACTCCCTACCATTTCTGTATAATCATATCCTATTTTCCCTGCATCGGTATTTTTTAAAGGCCATCTAAATGTTGAAAAGCCATCTCCTCCACCTCCAAGATAGCTTATACCAACTTCTGAATCAGTTTTAGCTGAAATTTCCTCATTTCTTTCTTCTTGGTCCGGGTTTCCACACGCGCTCAAAATCAAAGCGAGCGCAAAAGCCAAGCCGAGGCTTAAAATTTTTGCTCTTTTCATTTTCTCCTCCTTTGGTTTTTTATTGGATTTTTACTAGGAAAATTTGGATACACGGTTAAACACGACTTCAGGGCTTTTGCCTTTGTCAAGGATAAAGCAGACAGGAAATAGCGAGCTTTGCGGTGATAATAGACTACCAGAGAGAGAGAGAGAGAGAGAGAGAGAGTTATGTGCGCCTAAAGCCATGGCTCTACTCCTTATTTTATTCTAATAGCATATTTTAAAAATTTGTCAAGTAAAAAATGCATCTTTTCATTTGTTCTGATTATAGCATAGGGTAATGTCAGAAGCGGTCATAAGGGCAAAGCCCTTAACCCAAGGGTCATAGACCCTTGACAAGGGACTCTGTCCCTTGACCCGATTTTTACAAGGGTCATAGACCCTTGACCCGTTTTTTAAATCAAACATGGTTAAGAGCATAACTTATTGATTTTAATGCAAAACAAAGTGTTCGGTCCCGCCGAACAAAGCCTTGAAAAATGCTTTTTCAGTCGTATATTATCCAGTGGTTTTTTTGACAGCAATGCTCGCTTTTCGCTTGAGCGGGGAGCGACTCATTGGGTTTGCGTTATTGGGACCTCGGCGCGAGAAGCTCACCGTCACAACGGCGCAAGATAGAGCCAAGGTGCACAATGGGGCGCATACGCGGATGCGCCCGTACGGGCAGAGCCAGGTTAAGTTAAAAGTAAAGATCTGACCCCAATTCAATGTGCTAAAGCCTCAAGGACCATTAGATTCAGGATCGGGTCACAGCAAAACATCTTGCGGTTCGGG